>FLNV01000980.1_pt1 | contig 95405 bp, 86 predicted proteins | sample 1140351 | NCBI WGS metagenome assembly FLNV01 (sample SAMEA3878207, study PRJEB12797) | bioreactor metagenome | biome: Moose rumen | place: Sweden | collected 2011-10 | reverse complement strand
GGACAACAGATGTAACACAGGTAGATATACATGGTAAGAAATGCTATATATCGCCAATACTGGACATGTGGAACGGAGAGATTATTAGTTATGTGATCTCTGATCGTCCGGACTTAAAGATGGTAGTGGATATGTTGCAGAAAGCGTTCCGCAAACATCCGCAGACTAGAGGTCTGATCATGCACTCGGATCAAGGCTGGCACTACCAACACACGCGCTACCAGTACCTATTGCGTGAACATGGTATCACGCAGAGTATGTCCCGTAAAGGTAATTGCCTGGACAACTCAGTTATGGAGAACTTTTTCGGTCTGATGAAGAACGAGCTGCTCTATAATAATCGATGGGAGAACATAGAGGATTTTAAGGCAGCGTTGAAAGAGTATGTCCGGTATTATAACAACGAACGCATCAAACTAAAATTGAAAATGAGCCCGGTACAATACCGAACTCACTTTCAAAATCAAGTCAAATAGATTTAATAATCCGTCCAACTTTTTGGGGTCACCTCAATGCGGCGCTTTTTTATTATCCGGCCCAGGTGGAGCGGTCGAGAGAGCGATAGGAGATAGCTTCGAGCAGATGGTTTTTCTTAATCTCAGGTGCTCCTTCGATATCCGCGATAGTACGTGCAACTTTCAGGATTCGGTCATACGCACGAGCGGAGAGACCCAGTCTGGACATCGAGAACTCCAGCAGTTTGTCACATTCATCATCCAAAGCACAGTATGTACGCACCATCTTGGAACTCATCATGGCATTGCAATGCACCAGCCGGCTGTGTTTAAAACGCTCATTCTGAACGGCTCTTGCTTTTAGGACACGCGCCCTCATCACTGCAGACGACTCACCCGGAGCAGCATCCCGAAGTTGTTCATACGGGACACTTTCTATTTCGCACTGGATATCAATGCGATCCAATAAAGGTCCGCTGATCTTAGACATATAACGGTGTATCTGCGCCGGCGTACAGGTACAAGGATGCGCAGGGTTATTCTCTCCGTAATGGCCGCACGGACAAGGGTTCATGGCTGCTACGAGCATGAAAGAAGCGGGATAATCGACCGTCTCTTTGGTGCGCGCCACCGTGATATGTCTGTCCTCCAGCGGCTGGCGCATCACCTCCAGCGCGGAGCGCTTGTATTCCGGCAGTTCATCCAGAAAAAGCACACCGTTATGAGCAAGAGAGATCTCTCCCGGATGCGGGTTCTGTCCTCCTCCTACCAGCGCCACATCGGTGATCGTATGATGGGGAGAACGGAATGGCCGCTGGACAATAAGAGCCGTATTAGCCCCTTTCTTCTTGGCCGTCAGTCCTGCTATCGAATGGATCTTAGTGGTCTCCAGTGCTTCTTCAAGCGTCAAAGGCGGAAGGATAGAAGGGATGCGCTTGGCAATCATACTTTTGCCGGCCCCCGGAGGACCGATCATCAGCATGTTATGTCCGCCTGCAGCAGCAATCTCCACGGCCCGACGCACCTTGAACTGGCCGCGTACATCCGCAAAATCCAGGTCCGAAGGAAAAGCCAGGGTTTCAAAAATAGATTGCGTATCCACCGTAGTAGGAGCGAAGGTTTCCTCGGGATTCAGTTCATCCTTCGGTTCGCCATTCAGGAAATGAACCACCTCCATCAGGTTATTCAGCCCATAGACATCCAACCCTTCCACTACAGCCGCTTCATCTGCATTCGCAGCCGGAAGGATCAGGCCTTTGAAACCTTCCTGCCGCGCACAAAGCGCGATAGGCAGTGCGCCGCGGATCGGTTGGAGCGAGCCATCCAGCGACAGTTCGCCCATGATCATATAGTGCTCCAGATTCTTGGTCTTCACTTTCTCCGCTCCGGCTAACATACCTATCGCCAGCGGCAGATCGAAGGATGCACCTTCTTTCTTGATATCCGCAGGTGCCATATTGATGGTAAACGAGCGGCGCAGGTTCTCCATGCCATTCACCGTCAGCGCAGCAAGGATTCGTTCATGCGATTCCTTGACTGAGGCATCCGGCAAGCCGACCAGCGTGAAATCAAAGCCCGGCACCGCATGCACCTCTATAGTAACCGGCACTGCATCAATACCCACAGGAGATGCACTATTAATCTTTATCAGCATAATATTTTAAATTTGTAATTTATAATTGCTTCGCGCAAAGCGCGATTGCTACGGCTAAGCCGTGAGGGTACAGCAAAAGCGCGATTGCTACGTATTATTTTTCTTCATTTTCACAATACTAGCACTCAAGATGCGCATCAACTCTTTTGCATTATTATAGAGGCTATCATACTGTTCACACGAGATATAATCTGTTGCACGCAATAGTTCAAGCCAATACATAGTCTCATTACACTCCTTTTGAGCTATAGATAATTTATGCACAAGATCATCTCGGCTTTCGGCATAAACAGCTTCACGATGGTTAGCTCCGATGGAGGTACCTGATCGCATAATTTGATCTGCTATTGTGTATTCGTGCTTCTTTTCGTTCAGGTACTTTTTTAGATTTACTATTCGAATAGCGAAATCTAAAAATTTCTTATTATAGTCGATTGTTTCCATTTCATCTATTGCGGCTTGCCGCAAAGCAATTATCTATCACGCCATGCGTGAAGCAATTATGACTTTGTCATATCATATCGTATCTATAAAGAACTTCTGCTTGCGGTTGAACATCGCAATACCGATAAAAAGGAGGACAAAAATGATTACTGCACTATATCCGAGGGAAGTCCATGAGAATTCGCCGGCTCCGTAAGCTCCGTATTTGAAGGTCTCAATGATAGCCGTCATGGGGTTGAAGAGCATGATCTTGTGCAGCGTCGGATTGGTGACATAACTAAGCGGATAAACGATAGGCGTTGCGTACATCCAAAGAGAAACGAAGACGCCGAAGAAGTTAACAAGATCTTTGTATTTCGTTGTAAGCGAAGAGATGATGAGTCCGAGACCCAAAGCCAGACATTGGATCATGAAGACCAACACCGGGAAAAGCAACAGATACCATGTAGGACAAAGGTTCACGCCTTTGAAAAGGAAAAGCAGATAGACGATGATAAACGTTCCCAGTTGGAGCGAAAAACGGAACATCTTGGATATCACCACTGAGACCGGCGATACCAGCCGCGGGAAATAGACTTTGCCGAACAATCCTGCATTGCTTTGGAAGGTATTGGAAACGGCTGTGAGACATTCTGAGAAATACTCCCAGAGACATATTCCCGACAAATAGAACACCGGCTGCGGGATGTCATCCGTAGGTATTCCTGCTATCCTGCCAAAGACGATGATATACATAAACATCGAGAAGAGAGGCGAGATAAAATACCACCCCATGCCGAAAATCGTCTGCTTGAACTGGACCGTGATATCACGTTTGATAAACAGCCAGATCAGGTAGCGTTTCTGCCACAATTCTTTCAATCCTAATCCTTTCGCATAGGTAGTAGGCGAAATCTCCGTAGTCCAATATGTGTTGTTTGAGTTCAAAGTGCTTTAGTGCTTATTACAAATCATCAATCATAAATCATCACTCAACACTTGTGACCAAAGGTCACACCGTATCCATGAACGATTTTTGTACTTTATTAAAGAGCATCAGTCCGACAACCAGGAGAATGAAGGTGAAAACCGCGCTATAGCATAGCCATAGCCAGGAGAACTGACCTTGTCCCAACAGCGAGTATTTGATTGCCTCCATCACCGGGGTAACAGGATTAAGACTCATTGCCAGATGCAGTTTCTCATTCGTAACCATACTCAGCGGATAAATCACCGGCGTGATATACACCCAGAGAGAGATAATCTTATTGAGCATGATCTGCAGATCCCGGTATTTGGTAGTCATAGACGAGAAGATCATTCCGAACCCCACCGCCATCAGTGCTAACAGGATGATCAGGAACGGGAAAAGAACTATCTGCCAATGAACCACCAGCTCTGTTCCCGTAGCAGCGTAATAGATATAGAACGCCGCAAAGATAGCAAGCTGGATAGCCAGGGAGAGAAGATTAGTTGTCACTGCCACCAACGGCATGATAATCCGCGGGAAATAGACTTTGCCGAAGATATCTGCGTTCGAAACAAACGAGTTGGACGTTGCACTGAGACAGGACGAGAAATACCCCCAGACGGATATTCCCAGCAGATAGAACAAGATAGGCGGGATACCATCCGTAGGGATATTAGCTATTCCTCCAAAGACCGTGGCATAGACAATAACAGAAAGGACCGGCGTGATGATAAACCACAACGGACCGAGGATAGTCTGCTTGTACGCCACGCGGAAATTACGCGCCACGAAGAGCAGGAACATATCGCGATACCGCCATAGTTCTTTCCAATCAACCGCCAGCAGTCTGTCCCGCGGCGTGATCTCTATGTCCCAATGTTCGTTCTGCGAACTCACAATTTATAATTTATAATTGCTTCGTCCTATGGGCGATTGCTTCGGCTCATGCCGATAGATAATTATTCTTCGCCGGTGTATCTGTTTTTCTTACCGTACACCACCCATTTATCCAATGCAACCAGAACAGCCGGCACAACGGTGAGCGTCAGTACGATAGCCATGAAAGCGCCTACCGCCAGACATCCTACTATATTCGATATCATCAGATCATCCACAGCCAGCGCCATCACTCCGGGTCCGATCACCATAATCAGTCCGGAAGTAAGGATCGTTCGTATCGAGCCTCTGTAAGCCGCACAAACGGCATCTACAGGCAGCATGGTCTTGCGGTTCTCGCGGTAATAGTTAGCAAAGAGGATACCATAATCAATGGTGGCACCCATCAGGATTGCTTGCACAATCAGGTATGCCAGATAAAGCATCTGACCGGAGAAAAGTCCGGCTACCACCACATTGACATACACTGCGCTCATCACCGTTACCACCAGGATAGTAGGTACAATGACCGAACGGAAAGTAAGCGCAACGATAAGGAAGATAGAAAGGATTGTCAGAAGCGACACCACATTCATCTCATGGTCAAATCCGGCGCGCATCTCGGCGTACATCACCGATTCACCCACATAATAATGCTCGTGCGGCAAACGCGCATCAGCCAGTGCCGTCAGTGTATCTACGAAATCATATGTCTCCTGTGACTCTTTCGGTAAGGACGAGAGAACAACCAGAAGCGAATGTTTCTCTTTTCTTAACTGCCCCAGTCCATCGGCTATCTGCGCTTTGACGTGGGTCGCCTGTTCACCTATCGTGTCAGGGAGTACATCCGCCAATCTCGGATCATATACCAGCGTATCACAGATATAGTTCAGCAACTGTCCGAATCCCGCCCGAAGCGTGTCGCAAGAGCTGTTCGTAGCAGCATAATAGTCATATAAGAGCGACATCTGAGCCGGCGTAACGGGGTCGGATTTCACATTAGAGAGCTTCATCAGCTTGTCCAGTTTGGAAGCCATCTGGTCCGGCGTATAGCTTTCGCCGGAGAACATAAGTTCGGTAAACAGTTCCGCCTGCTGGTCTGCGCGTGATGGGGTTTTGCGTTTAGGCGTAGCAGGTTGCGGCTGTACATTTTGTGACCCGCTGTTCTTCGCACGGGCGGTATCGGTGCTATGAAGCGAGAGCTGGATATCCGCTATCGATTGGATGATGGCTTCCGTATTCAGTTCGCTCGGCGAAGTAGCAGTGATCTGTTTGGGTTTCTCCGGAGGATAAGCGATCGCCAGCAACTCGTCGTCCGTGAGATCCTGGATTCCAAAAGCACGAAGGAGGATATTCAGTTCCTCCGGTGTCAGAAGAGCATTGGCATCCGCCAGATCCATGAGATAGGCGCGTTGGCCCAGAAGCGTACGCTGTTCTTCCGATATCATACCTGCCAGTCCCGGACGCTTGAACAGATCATCCACCAGCAGATGGACATACTGAAGCGGAGACAGTTTCTTCGCCTTTCCGGGAGCATAGCCGTAAACGAGACGGGTCTGGATAGGCGTAGAGCCGATGAAGACCGACATCTCCGATACAGACATAGGCAACCGTATAGCCATCGTGTCTGTCAGTTTGCGCATCTCAACCGAGATGGCGGAGGTTTGGGTGGCATTGAGACGCTCGATAAAAGGAACCAGATAGATCTTATCAATCTGCATGGAAGGTATTTCCACCGTGTCTATTTCGGTGATGGGAGACGGGTCATGGGTAATAGGCGCTATCGTCTCTACGGGCTGTACGATGTGTTCATTGTTAAGCGGACTTGAGTCCTGTTTAGCTGCTTCCTGTTTAACAGCCTCCGGTTTGTTCGGGGCTTCGCTATGGAGCGGTTCTTTTTTCTCCGGCTCTACGTTAAGCATCGATTGAAGCATCTCGACCTGCTTTTTCATATCCTCATCCAGATAGGACGAGAAGAGCGGATTGGTTGCCACGTTCGTATGCAGGAACTTCGCCAGATCGGGGAAAGCCATCTTGTTCTCCACCGAATCCTTGGACCGCATATAATAAAGCAGCTGCATTATCTCCGGATTGAGCATATCCAGAGCCTCCGACGGAACGGTCGTTCCTTCCGGCATGAAATCCTTGAAGTCGGTGAGCAGCGAACGTACGTGCGTTGCCATCTCGGCCGGAGTAAGAGGCTGGCTCATCAGCGTAGGATACGAGATAACAGACTGGATTCCGGGCTGCGCCATCAGGCTGTCAACCAGCGGATAGATAGAGTCCTCGTCCCGGGTGTCGTAAACCAGAACAAAAGGATTAGGAGAAGGGAAAATCTCCTCTATCTTCGATTCCGACTCAGCGGAGAAGAAGATGGTTGTCTGCCGGGAAAAATACCACGCCCCGAAGAACAGCATGACCGCTCCCACTGCCATGGGCAGTTTGTGGCGTGCAACGAACCGCGCCAAGCCGTCTGTCGGCGGCACATAGGCTTTCTTCGCCGTTGCATTGATCGTACGGCGGAAGAGGAGCATGAGAGCCGGCATGGCGGTGAAGGTGCAGATCAGCGAGCAGACAACACCCTTAGCCAGCACGATACCCATATCTGCACCTATCTTAAGACGCATGAAACAGAGCATCAGTAGTCCTACTACCGTCGTCAAAGCCGAGGAGAGGATAGACGGTGCTGCTTTCTTGATCGCCCTGTTTGCCGCCAGAACGGCTGTCCGCCGGTCTGTATGTTCATCCTGCTCCTGACGGTAGCGGTTGAGAAGGACTATACAATAATCCAGCGAGAGCACCGCCTGCAGGATAGAACCGATAAAATTGGTAGTGATTGAAACGGAAGGCAGGAAGGCATTGGTACCCATATTGAGCACAATAGCCAGTCCGGCAGTAATAAGGATCACAACGGGTTCGAACCAGGACTGCGCCATGACAAAGAGCACCAGCATGATCATCACCGCAGCGATGATAATCACAGAAACAGGCGGTGTGGCGCCATCCTGGCTGGTCTCTACGACGCAGTTGCCGCCGAAACGCGCACTGATCTGTTTGCCCAGCGCTTTCTGGTCAACCGATTTCGGCACATTCAGATCGAAGACTGCATGGGTGCTATCCGACGAATACCGGAATGATACGCCCTGCACATCCGGATAGCCGTCCAACAGAGTCCGGATACCGGAAATCTCATTCGGCCGCAGCCCCTCAAACATCACATGTACATCGGATCCTGACATTTGCGCAGACGATCCGAACTCGGATGTGACAATCTCCAAACCGCTCTTCATCTGGGAGTCGTCCGGCAGATATTTGGTCATGTCCGCATTGACGTTGACATGGAACATCAAAATGCCGGAGGCTATCGCCAGAGCAAGAGTGACAAAAAATAATATGTAATGAACGCTGCGTTTCACTTTGTTGTTTAGCGCTTTGCTGTTCAGCGGACTTCGTCCTGTTTAGCGCTTTCTGTTAAATTAAAACTGTCCCATCTGGAGGAAAGCAACCTCTTTAGGAGTCAGGAAACGCCATTTGCCGCGGCCTACATTCTTCTTGGTCAGACCGGCAAAAGAAACGCGGTCGAGATTCACTACCTTGTACCCTACTTTCTCGAATATGCGGCGCACAACGCGGTTTTGACCGGAGTGGATCTCCAGACCAATATGCTTGCGGTCGGCTTTCGGGAACTCCAAAGCATCAGGGATGATGCGCTCGTCATCCAGTACTACGCCGGCACGGATAATAGCTTCATCCACTTCGTCCAGTTCATGATCCAGCGTAACGGCATAGATCTTCTTCTTATGGAATTTCGGGTGAGTCAGTTTGGCTGCCAGGTCCCCGTCATTAGTGAGCAGAAGGACACCGGTAGTGTTTCTGTCCAGACGACCAACCGGATAGATACGTTCTGCACATGCATTGCGGACAATATCGATCACCGTGTGACGCTCTTGCGGATCGTCGGTGGTGGTGACAGTATTCTTCGGTTTGTTGAGAAGGATATATACCTTGCGCTCACGGCGGACAGGCTGGTCATGGAAACGGACATCATCCGTCGGCAGCACTTTGGCGCCCAGATTGTCCACGGTCTCGCCATTGACGGTAATCACGCCTGCCTGGATAAAATCATCTGCCTCGCGACGGGAACAGATACCTGCATTAGCGAGGTACTTATTGAGACGGATCGGTTTTGTCGGATCCTCATGTTGCTCACGATAGACTTGCTGTTTATGACCGGAATAGACTCCGGGGTTACGTTTAGGTTTGCCTCCGAACGGGCGGTTAGGACGCTCTGCGCGCTCGCCGTAAGGACGTTGCGGACGGGATTCACCGTCACGTGTAAAATGCGGACGGGCTTCTCCGTCACGGGTAAAATGCGGACGGGCTTCGCCGTCTCTGGTAAAACGAGGACGAGCCGGGCGCTCTGTCTCTTCACGGTGAAAACGCGGTCTCGGACGACGCTCACCTTCATTGTTGGAATTGTTGTTGTACATCAATTTAGAATTTTGAATTTTTAATTTTGAATTTCCAGAGTGGCCCTCTCGGGTCACGTGCGTACTCACGTACGCGTTATATAAGTAAGGTAAAAAGGCAAAAGGAAAAAACTATTCCTTTCACCTTTCATTTTTCACCTTTCCGATTGATCAAGCCTCTGCTTGCTCGATAGCCAGTTTACCACGATAGTAGCCGCAAGACGGGCAAACGGTGTGGTAGATGTGAAGAGCGCCACAGTTCGGGCATGTAGCCAGCGTAGGAGCTTTCACTACGTCATGTGTACGACGTTTCGCTTGTCTGGTGTGCGATTGTCTTCTTTTAGGATGTGCCATTTCGCGTTCGGCAATCGGTGTGCATTGGTTTATACCGCTCCGCTAAATAAACGGGCAACCGATGCCTCCGCTCTCCCCAAAAATTAAAATTTTCGGGGACCCTCTATGCCGTAAGAGGAGTTAAATTATTGTACAATGTTTTATTCTATATCTGCGTCAGTATCGTTTTCGGGATCCGGCTCGTCACAAAGGTGATCATGGAGGAGAAGTTCCATTTGCGTGTTGCACTCACCCGGTTGGTGACTGTGAACGAGCGGAATATTGATACTAACTATCTCATAGGCGAGCCAGGATAAATCCAAAGTACGATTGGACGATTTACGATGTACGGTTTCTTCGTCCTCCTCGTCCTCCGAGAAAATCTCTTGCTCGTCGTCTATGTCAAGGGGCATTGGGTCGAGGCACCTGTCACACACAACAAAAACAGTCCCGTGAACCGCAATGTTGAGCTGGTAGTCCTCCTCCCGGAGATTAAGCGTCGCTTTAGCAGAGATGTTGCCACTCAGGATTTCGGTCTTCTCCAAGGAAGCGAAGAAGTCGTTATCCAATTGAATATCAAACGAATGCGTGCCTACCGGGAGGCGCGAAAGTTCGATGATATAATGGCTCTGCTCGCTCATAGGCGCAAAATCGGGTGCAAAATTACAACATTTTTTTCAATTGTGCAAACTTTTAGCGCAAAAAATTTTAGAATGCACGCATTTTCGTGTTTTTTTAACATTCTTCTTTAAAATTGTCTTTTGCATATTATACATATTGTTATATTTTTAAACTATCGAATCAATTTAGTATCTTCAAATACTAAAATTAGGCAAAATGTAGTATCTACAAGTACTTTTTCTGCCAAACAAGTCACAATTATACCGATTTTAGTATCTCTAAGTACTAAAAAAAGATTAAATTTAGTACTTGCAAGTACTTTTTTTAACATTTTTCTTGCTTATTCCAAATAATAAAAGGCTCCAAAGGAGTTGGCAAAACTAATCGGAGGTTCTGCCCGTCTGCTATCCTGCTAAAGGAGATTTTATGGTAGATGGTAAATATCTGTTTGAGGTAGGCGGTGCGAACAAGACCTTTGAGCAAATCAAAGATGTCTCCGATTCATTCCTCGCAGTAGATAATACCGAAACAGGCTACAGGAATCGCATACCGCTCTGGCTATTTGGTTTCCTCTATTGATTCGGCTATATATCAAAGATCACTTTATTATCGTATTACTATTGGTCGGGAACGCGATCTGGAGGACTGCCTTGACTTGGCAGTCCGAAAAGGGAAGGCAGGTGGGGAGCCTAAGCCGACCGAGAGGATGGACGACGTGAGCCGGCCGTATTACGACGGTCGGGAACGCGACCATCTCGCGACCATCCTGAACGTCACCGTAGGATGACTGTTATGTTTCTTACATCGCATTCACACGGATTGTCAGATTCTCGTCTGTCGGGATGTAATATACCGTCATTAAGATATATGATGCCACTTGCATGGCTTTATTAAGATTACTTCCGAAATACGCTGCAGTTCCCTCATCGCTGCGTATATTATGGTCAAAGTGGTGTATATAGTAATTGGTTGCGAATCTTCCTAATAGGTCTTCATCTTTGTACAAGTAAGGATAAAAGAAAATACCAATATTCTCCGTTTCACCTTTGTTTATGTCGGGTACATTGATAAATTGCATTACCATATTGCCTTTGTAACATACTTCTACTAAAAACTCATCCGAACCTGCAGAAAGGACTTTATCGTATTCGCTGGGCAATTCACGGAGTAAGAGCGGATAGACAAATCGATCATGGGGACGCAAGACGACCGGCTCTTGGGGGAGAAATGTCGTCTCATAATATCGTGGATCATTCATTCTCGCCTCATGCTTATATTCGAGCACTAGATAGGTGGCACATGAAGCCACCAACCCTATTCCGCCTATTATCACAAAAACGATACCAACTTCGGGGATTCCGATAGCCATTAACCAACCTGCTACAAACAAGCCCAACGATGCAAATAGCACCGCCATAGTTCGCTTCATTGGCTTGCTGCGCTTGTATTTACGGGGATGCATAATTTTCCATCCACACTTCGGACAGAAATTATCAGAACTCTTTATATAACTATTACACCTTGGACAACGCATAACCATTTAATGCATAATCTTACTGAAAATTTATAACACGTTGGCCATGGTTGGTTTTTCCTACACCATAGGAAATAAAATTAATAATCATTTGTACATCTAATAATGATTGATTTTAAAATTTCCAACCTTTCTTACATGCTATAAATGCATAAATAATATACAATAGGACGAGCACTACATCCGCCCATGCATATATATAGGTATGCTCCCAGAAATAATAGGTTTGAGAGGTTTTCCAAAAAGCTCCATGTATTCTGTATTGTGAGTTCGAAGAAGAAATATTTCGTGCGAATTCTTCTAATTTTGTTACAGCCTCTGAATGAGAATACATATCTGCATAATTGTTCTGTTCTTCGGTAGTTGGCGAAATCATTAAGAAAATACCTGTTTTGCTAGAATTCCCTATAGGACCTGATACTAAGGACGCGTATGTAGTGCCACGCAATCCCTTAGAGTCGTTTTCGCTAGCATCCCAACACAATATTAGACCAATGATGAATTGAATGCATACTAATATTATTAGAGGAAGATGTATCTTTTTCAAGAAATACATAGTTAATCCAATTAACAAGACTACACATTGTAATACTATCAATTGGTTTCTGAAATACCACGCATCTGTCTCTTGATGTATATGCATAAATGCAAAATTCATCAGACTGAGAAATAGCATACTTATTATTAACAGCCACCCTATATAAATCTTACCTTCTTTAGAGCCCTGCTGTACTTTTGCTCCGCAATATTCGCAGAATTGACTTTCATTGGCAATCTCTTTGCCACAATTTGTACATTTCATAATGATCGATTTTAAAATTTCCAACCTTTCTTATGAGCAATAAAAGCGTATAATAAATACACTATGGAGCTCAGCAATAACAGTATAAACCCTGTGTCCGTAAACTCATTATTAATATTAATGTTATGAGTAGTAATATACGTTCCATCTACTCCATAAGTTCGAAGTAGATAATCCGCAGAAGTGTCAATTTCTTCACTAGGATAAAATTTTGATTGGTCAAGTATTATATTGTCAGAAATACTCACACGGTGCCCTCCCTCACTGCTATAAAAACTTATGATGTATTCATCTTGACTTGGCTGCCAAAATCCATATGCGATTAAAGTAAAACCAATTATTAGCAGTCCAATATATATCGAAAACGATTTTGAACTTTTTTTCTTAATGCAGTAGCGTATAGAAACACACAGAACAATTATCAGCAAGATGACAATGAAAATTGTCATCAATAATACGCGATTACTTAGATAAAGCGGAGTAAACGTCGGAAGGCTCGAGGTTATGAAGAATGCCAAATATAACAATAAAAACATGGGTAATATTCCCCACTTTATGTCTATTTGGGGGATTATTGTACTATTTACACATGCTCCGCAATATTCACAGAACTGACTTTCACTGGCAATTTCTTTGCCGCATTTAGGACATTTCATATATGCAATTATTGGTGAGATTAAACATTATTTTACTTTAGTTCCACAGAACTCGCAGAAATTGCTATCTTTTAATATCTCTCTTCCGCAGTTTGGGCATTTCGGTTTCCCTGTGAATCGAAAAGAGAGATAAAGATAAATACACATTGCAATAATGCATATGCTCGTTAGCACAATAAAAAGGAAATTAGTCGTCATTGTTATCTTTGAAGTATTTTGTATGAAAAATTTTATTTGACCAACCGCACAGAACAACTCCAACAATTGGATTCCTCTAATATTTCCCTTTGGTTGTCAGAAAGGACATATAGATAGGCCCATTCATTTCCCGCTTTGTCTAATGTCCATAATAATGCTGCAGAACCCTCATAATGCATATCATCATCGCAATCTTTATAACCTTTGAACGGGAAGTAGATATATTTTTGATTAGGGCCTGTAACTTTATATCCTTTCCCGATCCATTTCCATGTGCAATTATAGAGCAACTCGCGAACTTGGGCTCTTGTTGGAAGAGAAGTCTTGAAATAATACCGCGCTGATGGATACGTATATAATCCCGGCTCATTGGCACTTTTCCATAATGTTCCACTAGGAAGTCCCAAATCAACATAACTTTGTGCGGTCAATGTTAGTGCGATGACACTTATTAAGGCTGAAAGAATAATTTTTTTCATATTGCTATTAGTATTAATATTTCTTCACAAACACAGCATTACATTTTGGGTTGGGGCATTTACCCTCTGCTTCCAGCTTTCTCCAATGTGTTGTAAATGGATATTTCATTCCGCACTTAGGGCAGCAGTAACGAGGTTGATACTTAATCTGAAGTTCAGTGATTTCTTCGGATATTTGATCGTTCATAGTACTGCTTTTGCTTAATGTTAGAATACCGACCAAACCACTTAACACCGATCCTATAGACATAGACACTATTCGTAATGTCATGTCTTCTGACACTAATAGAATAATCAAACCAATAACAGCAGGTACTAATGTTGCTAAAAGCTTCGGCATCTGCGATTGTTTTGTCACGTTCGTTTTTAATTGAGAAACTTCTTGCTGATAGTCTATATATGCTTGTTTTATATCTTCAAACTCTTGAGAATAGTCTGTTCGCTGTGCGTTCTCTGCTTTGCAGCATGACTCAAACACCTTACGCAGATCAAGTTGATAACTTCCTTCTTCTCCTTGCCCTCCAAGCCACACAACATCACTTTCTTGAATCTTTGCTTTTGCAATTCGACGTCCATTAACAAAAGTTCCATTAGAAGACTCGTTATCTTCTATAGTTGCAGTACCATTATGCCAAATCAAAGATGCGTGTTTACGACTTACTCTTTTATATGTAGAGGGGATTGTAATGACATGCTCCCCTGAAACTTCCCTTCCTATTTTAATTTCAATATCCATAACTTTATGTTTACATATTAGCTACTATCAGCCTTAAATCAAAATTTCCGAATAGTTCCGGTGTTTGCAAAGACTCATAGTACTGTGTTTCTGCTGTTACTTGTGTGTACACGTAATAAAACAATTCCTTAATTGTAATATATTTGTTTCGATCACTATTAGCAGCGCCCGAAAGACCTTTTATTAAAAAATGAGTAAATACCCCCATTTCATAAGCAGACGTCTGCCACGAAAACTCATTCGCCTTACACGCTGACATTACGGCAATATTCATATTTCTATCGGTTCTACGGGCATTGTTCGTATTCCCTTTCCTTGATTTAGGAGTCCCTTTTATTGAGCCGGAGAAACACGAATCCATGAACAACAATTTCGTCTTACAATGTGCCGATTTAAATACAGCTTTAATATTACTATAAAAAATAGTTGTTTCTGCATAGCCATTGTAATCATATGGCGTAACAAAACCTTCGCCACCATGACCTCCGTAGTAGAATATCACTCTATCACCTTCTTTCGCCTTTGAAAAAAGCGCTGTCGCCATGCGAATAATATTTGCACGTGTAGCATTTGCGTCCGTGAGATAACATATATTCTTTGCTGGGACCAATCCACCCTCTTTAGATCTCAAGAATTTATACATAGCCATCGTATTGTTGAGCGTATACGGGAGATCATTAATATATTCATCATTCTTATAATCAGCTACGCCCACTATAACTGCATATGTATTATTGTAAGCATATGCATAAGAGGCAAAGAATAATAGGCCAATAAAAAGAACTTTACATTTCATATCTATTGTGGTTTTGAATCCTCGAATAAGGTTGTTGATGTTTTTCCTTCTTCTTTTGACTCTTCTTGCTCAGAAGTTTTTTTTGTTGTAACATTCTCTACCTTCTGCGGAGTTTCTACTTTTGGCATATTGTCCGGCGCGTGATTGTTTTTGCCAGGTCTTTTGAACATCAAAAACATGACTACAGCGATAACCGATATTAATGCTAATATCCCACACCAGAACAACAGAGAATTATGAGACTTTTTGAGTGCTCCTTCTTCATCCATAGAATTATTGATAGAGGCATCGCTCACTTCGTCTGTCTGCTGAAGGGTCTCCATGTTTTCTTCCGGTTCTTCTTGTTCTTCATCTTTGAGATACTGACGATAATCCGCCTCTACTTCCTCAAAAGTAGTCCATTCTAATTCATCATTATTTCCATAGGAGAAAGCATCTGCTTCTTCTATCTCTGCAATGATAGCCGTGTTGTTATCTTTGGATGTATTATCACATTGTTTAGCTAATTTATCGCATTTCTGTTCAAACGTAAGAGACTCGTCAGAGAACAGTTGTACCAAATCCCAATCTCCCCAAGCCTCGACTACGCCATCAGAACAAAGAAATAAAATATCTCCATTCTTTAGTTCATCAATTTTTACAATAGAAGCAGAGGCAAATTTATTTTCTTTCTGCGCAATAATAGCCTTGGAGATACGATTAGACATTGGATGAAAGCGTCCTGCTTCAATGGTAATTTCACGGGTACGCATTAACTCGCCAACAAGAGAATGATCCCAAGTATGCCATAGTTTTTGCTCTTTAGGGCGAAACACATAAATCCTACTGTCGCCGATATGGGCAGCATACCACACATCCTGTGTTTTGAAAATGCCGGTAAACGTGGTGCCCATCTTTTCCAATTCCGGTTCTGTTTCTAGAAGTTTATTGAGCGATGACTGAACCTCATTCAGTTGTTGTTGTATGTCAGTTTTGCTTAACGGCTTAAGCGTCTCATTCTTTTGAAGCATATGTTCAACAACAAAAGCAGAGGCCCGCTCTCCATAGTTGTGACCGCCCATTCCATCACAGACGGTCAATAGTGCATCGTTCTTTCCGAGACAATCCTCGTTATTACTACGTTTCCCTTGCTGGGTAAATTTATATATTTTCATACAATTATACTTAATTTGCCTAATATATAGAATATCATTTCTCCTTAAACGAAAAAATCATATTTCGTAAAAGATCATCATAATAAAATCTCAGCTGTGTGGGATACGAGCACTTTATGATGTAGCCACCAGTTTTTTGAGAGTATAATACCGCGCACTGTTCTGTTACATTATTGTAATTGTATATCGCGTACATTGCTGGTATGCCATGAATCTGTGTTTGGATATATAAAGAGTCATTACCTCCTATAGCGTAATGATAACGTACATAATTAAACCACTGCGATAACTCATTAATTCCCGCATAAAACTCATTCCCGCCTTTTATCCACATAATTTCATCACCTGTACTATCATCATAATATCTAAAAGCGCGATCGTTTTTATCGAAAATACCTTCAAATATACCATTAGGGACGTCCAAAGTATAGATACTTTTCACGTAATTTCTTTCATAAGCATCTGATTGGTGATAAATCATATTACCGACAAATAGAGCAACTAAAAAAGTAACACATGCAAGTACTACCCAAAGGATAGTTTTCTTCTTGTTATCACTCTTTGTTTTTACCTTTGTTCCGCAATATTCACAGAACTTACTTTCATTGGCTATTTCTTTTCCACAATTTGGACATTTCATAACATTAGAGTTTCTGATAATTACTATACTAATTTAGTACCACATTTTCTGCAATATAGTGCCCCTGGCGAAGCTAAAGTCCCGCATTTTTTGCAGTACTTTCCTTTCGATCCAGAAAGAGGTGTTTCTTTTGTTATAGAAGGATTCCCATCATCTATGAGAGTCTCATCATCCCCTGTATTGCGCTCTGTTGCAGTACTTTTATATCCTGCATTATTCGTTGTAGCAGCACTTTGTTTTCTGGCAGTAGTAAACGGTTTTAGTTCAGAACGGTCTTGTGGTTTTTTATTAAGATATTGCTGTAAGAAATTTCTCCATTGTGCAGGTAACACACTTAAATCCAAAGGTTCTGTGACTATTTGCACGCTTATATCATAATCGCTGCTGGTGTCACTATTGTAAGGACGCTGACCGGTAATTAAATGCACAAAAGTTACTGCAAGCGAATAATTATCCGTTTTATAATCGATATGCTTGCTATCTCTTACTTGCTCGGGACTCATGTACATTAGCGTGCCTAATTTTTGTCCTGTTTGGGTAGAACTAATACTCTCGCGTACTTTTGCTATACCGAAATCGAGTAATTTAATAGTGCCTTCATTATCCACGAAGATATTGCCTGGTTTAATATCACGATGCACAATACCTTTAGAATGCGTATAATTCAGAGCATCAACTAATTGATTCCACCAGCTTTCTATATCACTTTCAGAGAATCGTTGACCTCTTTTTAATTTCGATTTAAGGTCTTCTCCTTCAAGATACTCCATAATGATACATGGTCTTCCGTCGATATCACCAAAATCATACACTTGTCTGATATTTCGATGATTCAATTCGACCATCACCTTCGCTTCCGTTAGGAAACGAGAAACGACATTTTCATCATCGCATAATTTAGGCAATAGTAACTTCACTGCGGCTTTTTTCCCAATTCTGTTTTCTGCCAACCAGACCTCAGCCATACCGCCTGCTCCTAACAGGCTCTGCAATGTATATCCATTAACTGTTTTTCCTTTCATAATAATAAATTATTTATTGTGTTAAATCATCATAATCTTCTGATTTTTCGGAAAAAGAAACACGGAATTGAGTATTTCCTAAGCGGAAGGTATCTCCGTCATTAAGATAAATTTCTTCGTCAGAATCAATTTTTTGACCGTTTACAACAATGCCGTTTTTACTTCCCAAATCCTTGATTGTGAACCCTGCTTTCCCTCTTTTTTTTATTACTGCATGCTTTCGGCTCATGTGCATATCTGTTGTCACTACTTCTATATCGGGACGGCTAGCAGGTCCGCTATTATTTTTACGTCCGATAGTATAGTAATCGGCTGTGAGTTCAAAGGTCTGGACAGAAGTATTTTCATTTCTGATTGTTTCCAACAATAGGGACACATCTCCTTCTAACCCGCCCATGGTGGGATCGCTAACGAATTTAGAGGCCAATGAGGTCGGAATAGAAATGGTAAATATCCTGCCGCATCTCGGACAAACACCTTGTTTCTTTGTCCCTACTTCTTCTTCTTTTACAGGTACGGCTGATGGAGCTGCACATTTAGGGCATTTAACCGTAATCTTGATAGCCTTTGCCATATCTAATTTTTACGCGAAATCGCTCATGTCCATATTATTATCAATCGGAATGTCTGGGTCGGAAGAATTAGATGCCAGCATATCCAGATCAGGATTTTCATCCATGTTATCTAGGTCTGTTCCATCTACTGCGAAATCTGATGAATCATCAGAACCATCGATGGCATCATCTGCGAAAAACTCTTCGCTGTTGTCGTCAGCCAATTCACCTAACATTTCATCAGGATTTTCGTCTAATTCTATCGCATCATCTGATATGTCATCAATCTCCGCTATTTCATCTATATCTTCCAACTCTTCATCCTCTACAGAATCATCAGGAACTATGTCTACATCATTGATTTCAACATCGCTGATTTCAATTTCATCGTCATTTTGTAGGTCTTCATTTAAATGAGAAGTAGTATGATATACATCCGCCCAATATTGATCTTTGTCGGCCTCAGACATAGCATTCCACTCATCTGCATAATAGGTGCCATATGTATGACCATGCCACGTAAATAATCCACCCGGACCAACTTCCTTTCTTGCAGCAGCAAATGCTTCGCTGAAACTCATTGAATCATCTACTGTAGTGGCTACATCCATTTCGTGACCATCATAATGTCCATTGTTGGACGAGATATCCGGTGTAGTGCCACCTTCTGCATTTACATTATCATCTTCAATATCTGAAGACTGCGGGAACAACTGCACAGGGGTTAGCAAACCGGCTACCACACCTGCTGCTCCTGCCATAGAAGCAACTCCAATAGTTTTTTTAGATCCCATATCTTTTTTCTCTGGCTTAGGAGTTTGGACATTAGTTCTCTTTGTTCCATTGGTTTCTGGGGTTCGTACTGCCTTTGATTGCGGTTTCTCATTAGAAACAGTTTGGTCAATAATTGTTTCTTCACTCATGGTTTTAAAGATTTTGTTGTTTTTCGCCTACTCACTTTTGGCTTTTCGGCTTTCTCCATTTTATAATTAATGTTCGCGCGTACGCATACATACACAGAAAAAGCGCAGACCTCATTTGTTGCTTACTCACAACTTGAGGCCTTCGCATTGCCTGAGAACCAAATAAACAACAATGAAACCTACGCCGATATGACAAACCGCCTGCCTAGAATTGGCTGGTCCGGTACATAAGTCATACCCATAGGCGCTCATTTGTTCGTGTTGTATCCGGTTCTGTTTGAAAGTTGCGAAGTTTCAAGTTGTAGAACACAATACGTTCAATAAACGCTTTCAATATGTAATGAATTCCCTCTAACCCTCTCGTTTATAGCAAGCACGGCGTAGATAGAACCCTGTGAAATAAAAGCCCGATTTCGGCACTCTTACCGAATAAAACTTCATTTCGGCTGCAAAATTAGCAATAAATTTTGATATATGCAAATATATCAGAAAGAATTTATGATTTTTGCGGATTTTGAGCCACTGACAGCCGTAATTGACTGCCAAAACAATGCATAAAATCAACCTCAAAATTAACATCAAAACGGCAGCGAAAAGAGATTGAATAAGGGGCGCTAAAGAGTAGTCCTAGACTTTGCTCTCGAAAATCACGTATAATTCATTTGTATTCAACAAATTACAAATATACAAAATTCACGCAAAATTACCTTGTTTTGCCATTTCAATTGCCATTTTTGCACAAAAAAATCTGCACTTTTGATGCAGATTTAATGTTGAACGCAAGCGGAACTTGCTATGTGGTATTTTCTCCTTAGCAGCTCTCGAATTGGCGGAGGAAGCGGACGTCGTTCTCGGAGAAGAGACGGAGGTCCTTGACACGGTACTTGAGGTTCGTGATACGCTCTACACCCATACCGAACGCATAGCCGGAATAGATCTTGCTGTCAATGCCGCAGGACTCCAGCACATTCGGATCCACCATACCGCAACCGAGGATCTCTACCCAACCCGTTCCTTTGCAGAACGAGCAGCCCTTACCGCCGCAGATATTACAAGATATATCCATCTCTGCACTCGGCTCCGTGAAGGGGAAATACGACGGACGGAGACGGATCTTGGTGTCCGCACCGAACATCTCCTTCGAGAAATAAAGCAGCGCTTCGCGCAAGTCGGCAAACGAGACATTCTTGTCCACATACAGCCCCTCCACCTGATGGAAGAAACAATGGGCACGCGCCGAGATCGCTTCATTACGATAGACGCGACCCGGGCAGAGCACGCGGATAGGCGGTTTCTGGCTCGTCATGACGCGTGTCTGGACAGACGAAGTATGCGAACGAAGAAGGATGTCGGTAGGCTTCTGAACACCCATCTCTTTCTCCACGAAGAATGTGTCCTGCATATCGCGAGCAGGGTGCTCCGGCGCGAAATTAAGCATGCCATAGACATGTTTGTCGTCCTCCACTTCGGGTCCCTGCGCTATCGTGAAACCGATGCGGGAGAAGATATCCTCTATCTCCTCACGCACCAGCGAAAGCGGATGTCTTGTACCGAGCGCAATAGGATCCGGCGTACGGGTCAGATCCGGTTTGTCGTCGGTAGCTTGTGATTTGACGCTGATTTGATCGCGGAGCTCGTTGATACGCGTCTCAGCCTCCTGACGGAGCTGGTTGAGAAGCTGTCCCAGTTCGCGTTTCTGGTCTGCCGGAACGAGACGGAACTCATTGAAGAGCGCCGTGATCTCGCCTTTCTTGGAAAGATATTTGATGCGCAGCGCTTCCAGTTCCTCCGCATTCGTAGCGGACATAGACTGCACTTGAGTCAATAAAGATTGAATAGTATCCTTTAACATAAAGCCATTTACTATTGGGTCATTTACCATTTAGATTTATCCGGTATATAACATTTACCATTTAAACCGGGTACAAAATTACTGCTTTTTTTTGAAATACGCAAATTTTATTTGCATATATCGTTTTTTTTTAGTACCTTTGCCCCGCTAAATATTCGAAACTATGAGAAAAAGTATTCTATTCCTACTGACAGCCCTCTGTTTGGCAGGATGCCAACGAGATCATTGTATTGCTAAAAACATAGCCGAGTCCGCTCCAATCATGCCCGTTCGTATGACAGGCGACACAATGCATGTGTTTTTGACCGATTATATCCCTGCGCTGTACGGCGATACGGGGCTCTGGAAAAACATGCACTGGATATCAGATGACGCGATAGAATGTCTGAATATCAGCGGCACGCTTCCGGTGGTCCGAGAGATGGATCTTGTGAACCGCGACCATTCGATCCACTCCATCACCTTCTACGACAAAAACGGCAGTTTTGAGATTCCTGTCTTGCCGAACAAGCCGGTACGTCAGGCCTTGATATCGCTGGGCTACGAAGACGACAAACTGCGCGTAGGGTTTTACGACAGTGTAGCCAACCCGAGTTTCATAGCCTTCTGGCAGAACATGATTGTTGATATTGACCTATGGCAAGCTCAGGGAGACGGGACATGGACGCTGGATATCAAGGGATTGGAGACGATGTGCGGCAATATACCCGGACGTAGTTTTCTGCGTATCTATGCGGAGGACGAGACCTACCTCTACAACGACATGTTGCTGCCGATGGAGGACGGCAAGATCATAACGAGCGCCAGCCAGCTGAACCGTCATGACCAGCAGGCGCAGGTGCTCTATTCCATCCTGATCGACCGCTTCTACGACGGAAACCAAAGCAACAACTGGAAGATGAACAGCCCGGAGGTATTGGACATCGTGGATTACCAGGGCGGCGACTTAGCCGGAATAACAGCCAAGATCAGCGACGGGTATTTCGACAGATTGGGAGTCAACACGCTGTGGATCAGTCCTATCACGCAAAACCCATGGGACGCTTGGGGTCTCTATCCGTTCCCGAACGGCAATAAATACGACAGCACCAAGACCTACACCAAGTTCAGCGGTTATCACGGTTACTGGCCTATCTACGCAACGAAACTGGACGACCGGTTCGGCACCCCGGAAGAGCTGCGCACCTTATTAGATAGCGCGCACGCGCACGGGATAAACGTAATTCTGGACTACGTAGCAAACCATATGCATATCAATTCGCCGACACTGCAGGAGCACCCGGACTGGCATACAGACTCTATTCTGCCGGACGGCAGACGTAACTTCGAACTGTGGGACGAAGCGCGGCTGACGACTTGGTTCGACAAGCATATCCCTACGCTGGATCTGGAGCGCGAGGAAGTATGTGAGCAGATGACCGACAGCGCGTTGTACTGGCTTGCCAACTATGATCTGGACGGTTTCCGGCACGACGCGTGCAAACATATCCCGGAGGGTTACTGGCGGATGTTAGGCCAGAAGATCGCCACCCGATGGCCGGGCAGAGAGATTTGGATGATCGGTGAGACATACGGCAGCCCGCAACTGATAGGCAGTTATGTCAAAACCGGCATGCTGAATGCGCAATTCGATTTCAATGTCTATTTCACCGCCCGCGAGGCGCTGTGCGGTTACAAGGGCATGGACCAAGTGATGCAGAACGAGCTGACTTCGCTGCATACCTACGGTGCCCATCACACGATGGGAAACATCAGCGGCAACCACGACCAGATCCGTTTTGCCTCTATCGCCGGAGGTGCTATTGATATCTATGCCTACGGCAAAGAAGAAGGATGGACCCAAGAGATCGGTATCGGTGATGCCGAGAAAGCCTACAAACGCGCCGTGCTATTGGAGGTACTCAACATGACGCTGCCGGGCGTGCCCTGTATCTATCAGGGCGATGAATACGGCGAAGTAGGAGGTAATGACCCGGACAACAGACACATGATGCGGTTCGAGACCCTCAGTCTGGACGAGCGCAACATGCGCAACGAAGTAGCGGAACTCATCCATATGCGCCGCAACTCCATGCCGCTGCTGTACGGCGATTTCATTCCTCTGATAGACCGGCCGGACGAGATCATATACCAGCGTATCTATCTGGGCGAGAAAGTGACCGTGATCATCAACCGCAAAGACTTAACATACCAAATAATTAAAGACTAATGAAAAAGACATTCTTATTGCTAATTGCTGCTATTGCGCTGGTCAGTTGTGCAGAGCAGCCGGAGTTGCGCCACCCGAAATGGGCTTACGACGCTACGATCTATGAGTTAAACACCCGTCAGGCGACCGAAGAAGGCACTTTTGCCGCTGCAGAGGCGTTGCTGCCGACGCTGAAAGAGAACGGCATCGACATCATCTGGGTCATGCCTTGCCAGCCGATCGGCAAAATCACCCGCAAGGGTACGCTGGGCAGTTACTACTCTATCATCGACTATTGCCAGATCAATCCCGAGTTCGGCACACGGACGGACTTCGAGCATTTCTTAGCCCAAGCGCACAAGATGGGCTTCAAGGTCATCCTCGACTGGGTAGCTAACCACACCGCACCGGACAGCGAGTGGACCAAAAACGATGGCTGGCACTACCGCGACAGCCTGGGCAACCTGATGGTGCAATACGACTGGACAGACATCTCCAAACTCAATTATGAGAATCAGGACATGCGCGCCGAGATGCTGAAAGCCATGCACTGGTGGATGGACAGCATCGGTATCGACGGTTTCCGCTGCGACGTAGCCGGAGAAGTGCCTACCGATTTCTGGAACTGGGCAATGGCGGATCTGCGTCAGAGCCATCCGGACATGTTCACCCTTGCTGAGGATGAAGACAAGGCACAGGAGTTGACCGAGAGTGCTTTTGACATGTACTATGGCTGGAGCCTGCACCATGTGATGAACGACGTAGCGCAAGGCAAGAAAGGTGTAGAAGACATCTGGGATAACTTCGCGAAAGCGGACAGCACCATCCGTCCAGAGGCTATTCGCATGAACTTTATCTCCAATCATGACGAGAACAGTTGGAACGGCACCGAGCAGGAGCGCATGGGCGACGCTGTGTCTTTGTTCCAGGCATTCTGCTATGTCATTCCGGGTATGCCGATGATCTACACCGGTCAGTTGAGCGGCAATCACCATCGTCTGGAGTTCTTCGAGAAAGACCTGATCGACAAAGACGAGGCATATGCAGAGGCGGATCTGTATCACCTGCTGAACGGTCTGCGCGAGCGCAACAAATCGCTCTTCAGCCCGGAGGTGGGAGCTCCCATCGTACGTGTTGCCACCGACAATGAGAAGATCTTCGCTTGCGTTCGTCAGAAAGAAGGCCGCTGGCATACCAACACCGTCATTGCGGTGATGAACATGAGCGGCGAGGAGCAGCACGTGACGCTGGATCTGGCGGGATATGAAGGATCCTATAAATGCCTATGCGGCAAGAAACAGAAAATAGAAACGGCGCAAGAGTTCACCCTCGCGCCGTGGCAGTTCAAGATTTTCGAGAAATAAATCTTACACCATCGCTCCGTTGACTTGGATCACTTGTCCGGAGACATAGGAGGAAAGGTCGCTCGCTAAGAAGAGGGCGACCTTTGCTACTTCTTCGGGCTCTCCTCCGCGTTTCATCGGAATCATCGAGACGAACTGTTTGAGGGTCTCTTCCGGCAGCGCCTTCGTCATGTCGGTCAGGATGAATCCCGGAGCGATGGCATTCGCACGAATACCGCGTGCGCCTAACTCTTTCGCTACAGACTTGGTCAGAGCAATAATACCGGCTTTGGAGGCAGCGTAGTTGGCTTGTCCGGCATTGCCGTTGATTCCTACCACCGAACTGAGTGATATGATTGACCCGCCGCGCTGACGCATCATCACAGGCGTTACCGCGTGGGTGAAGTTAAACGCCGACTTGAGGTTCACATTGATCACCTGGTCCCACTGCTGTTCCGTCATACGCATGAGGAGCGTGTCCCGCGTAATTCCGGCATTGTTGACCAAGATATCGATTCGTCCGAAATCAGCGATCACTTGCTCTACTACCTGGTGTGCGGCATCAAAATCCGCTGCGTTGGACGCGTAGGCTTTTACCTTCACACCGCACGCTTCCAGTTCGGCTACTGTTTCCTCTGCCTGATCATTGATCTCGAGATCCGTAAAAGCGATATTGCACCCCTCGCGTGCAAAAGCCAGTGCTATTTGTTTGCCTATTCCTCGGGCTGCGCCGGTGATCAAGGCTACTTTGCTTTCCAATAACATAAAATTATTTACAATTTGGTCATTTACCATTTTACCATTTACCATTTTACCATTTACCATTTGGTCATTTATTCCTCGTTGATGGGGAAGACGCCCGTCGGATTCAGGATGGTATATTTGGTCATTTCTTCGTTGGAATCGAATCCTATTCCTTCTATAATACTTTTTTCCCGTACGATATGGATAGAAGTGTCTGAATAGACGCGGTGGCTCTCCTGGTTCCATTTCATTTCGGGTGTGTCGAATGTCTCTCCCTTTCTGTTCAGGGCATGTACGTCTCCCCGCAGAGTCCATTGCTGCGCCTTCTCGTCGTAGTAGGCATAGTTCGCCTTCAGTTGCGCTTTGACGGTCAGGTCCTCGTCGAACTGCTCCAGGTAGATCCCTTTCGGGAACTCTTGATAGGGCGGATCGGTCTTGTCATAGACCAGCCATTGGGGCGCTTCGATACGATAACGTGTGATACCGGAATCAGAGATAAGGGTGCTGACACTGTCCGTAATCAGCACCGCTGTCTTCTCTCTCGGTTCCGAATGCCTGCTTTGCTCTACCGATCTGTTCGAGCAGGCATAAAGAAACATAGCGAGCACCACAGAGGCACTCGCTATAAGAATACTATCGGATATTGGTCGTCTCACCGATCCATCCTCCTACGAAGTAGGTAGAGCCGCTGAACTCGTTCGGCAGGTCGAAGCGCTCCTCCTTGGTCGGGAAATAGCGGCTATAGGTGGAGATGAACTCCGAAGCCTGTGCTTCTACCGACGGGTCTACTTGTTTTGCCTTGTAGAACTTATCTACGGCAGCCCAGTAAACGGTCTTGTTCAGGATAGCACCCTTGGCGTCGTTGCCGTAGAGACGGGTTGCTGCGTAGCACATACCGATGATGATATAGCAACGTCCCTGACCTTTATTCTGTCCCAGTCCGCTGAGGGTTGCAATCGAAGCCTGTGCGTACTTGCGCGCCTCCGCGTATTTCTTAAGGTTGTTGTAGCAATAGAAGGCTGCGTTGTACTGATAATCCGCTACGTCCTCCAGCGCATCCTCTACCATCGCCAGCTTGATAGCCTGGTCGTAGTAGTTGATAGCTGCTTCATAGTCACCTTTCTTAGCCGCCATGGATGCACATCCGGCTGCGGACTCCTGGGTGGGTTGCAGCTTGTGGGCTGCCTCGCAAGCGGCGAAATAAACCTCGCTCTCGGTGCAACGTACGCGTTTGTACAGTTTGGCGATCTTCTGGAGCATATCGAGATTCGTCAGGTTCTCTTTTACCACTGCGCCGTAGATCTCATCCAGTTTGGAGCAGTCTGCAGCGCCGGAGATAGCGAAGATGTTATCTACATAATCTTTCTGTTTGCCGGCTATCTCTGCGTTCTTGTTGGATGCATCGGCTGCCTGATCACCCAGCGCGTTGCTGGCTATCTCATAATCCGAGATGAACTGCTCGGCTTTGCCGTTCGGATCCTGTTTGTAGAGCGCATAGGATGCGTCAACCAGTTTGACCAGTACCATTACTTTGCTCTTGTTCCCCATGCCTTCTACTGATTGGCGCAGGCACTCGCGAGCCTCTGCCAGCTTGGTCTCTCCGTAGAAATCGACATAAGCCAGACCCTTCTCGCCTAAGATATATGCCTTCGGGTATTTGACGTCGTTGCCGAAATAGCGGATACGTTTGTCCTGCATCTCCACGGCTAACTTAGCCAGACGTTCTTTCTCTGCGGGATCGTTGGTTGCCTGATAGAGCGCCTCTACGATCTTGGCTCCGTCGGAATAGATGGATTTGTTGGCATTCGGACAAGTGGTATATACCTCCCACCATGGTCCGTACGCATCGGCATACATCTTGTTCTTCACAGACTCGTGGAAAAGCGATACGTTCATCACACATTCCTCCGTGATCACGGGATCCTCTTCCGGCACAACAGCCTCCTGTACGGGAGCGGCTGCTTCTGCTTTCTGCGGTTTCTTGGCGCATGCCAGAGCCGGTACTGCTGCTGCCATGGCTACTACAAGTAAAGTTCTCAGTTTCATAATCGTATATTTTTAAGTGTTGTTAGTATTCAGTGTTCAGTAATCAGTGTTCAAATACCGTGCCAAACTACAGTTTACGTTTGAAGAACCAGTTCTCTGCGATAGATGCGCCGATCGTAAAACGGAAAGAGTTGTCTTCCAGTCCGGCGGCGGAACCGCGGTGGTTGTATTCCACTCCGAGGTTGATGACTGTACCTATTGTCCAGAGGGGGAAACCAATACCGATAGCGGCTGTTATCTTCTTGGCACCGATCGAAGCGAGGTACTCGTCCTGCACGCTCACACCGGCTCTCCATAGCATTCGCTCGGCGTACTTGCGTCCCATAGCGTCATGCCTGTATTCGAAACCCAAGGCATACCGGTTGCGGTTCTGCAGACCGTTGATCGGATGGTTGCCCGGCAGACCGTTATAGAGCGCCTCACCCATGCACTGGCGTTCGAAATCAAAGGCTACGGTCAGTCTTGAGTCCCAGTTATAACTGGCTCCTACGCCCCATACCATCGGCAGTTGCCATCCGTTCTGGACGACATAGATCGTGTCGTTGGTCTGCGACTCGTATATATACAGGTCGCTGTTGAGTTTCATCCGCGGCTCGAAGACTGCTCCGAGGTTGATCGTGTGTTTGTTCCAAGTATGGAAGAACTGCGCGCCGGCACGGACACGCACGTTGGAGACAGAGAGCATCTCGTATTGCATGGTGGGGTTAGCCGTCTCGGTGAAGGTGAGCGCACGCATGTGGCTCAGATCGCCCCACATATAATAGACATTGGCTCCCAGAGCAAGCCAGTTCATGATATTGAAACTGAGTCCGCCATAGACCTGGCTGATGTTGCCTTCGCCCGTGTAGTTCTTCACGAAGTGGTAACCCGGTATGGAGTCGCTCAGCGAGATGTCATACCCGACGGAACTGTAGGGCAAAAGACCTACCGACATGGCTATCCATTTCTTGAAGAGGGGGAACTGCATCGTGACGTACTCCAGGTTTCCGTTCGCTTTGTTTTTCATTCCCCTTGCGTCTCTGTATCTGCTCCAGGAGGCGCTGGCTGCCACGTCGAACATGAATGTGAGGCTGTCGCAGGATGTATAAGAGGCTGGCTGCGAGGGGTTGATCGCCCGGTTGTTACGCATTCCCAGACCTACTCCACCCATCGACCGGAACGCCACCGGTACATTCTCGTTCATGTCTCCGTACGCATAGCGTGAGTACGGCGAACTGGTCATATTCTGCGCCGACAGCCCTATGCTCATCATGAGCGCAGCGATATATATCGTTAATCGTTTCACTTCTTATTAAATCTCAATATTTCGTTTAATCCTATCAGCACCAGATAGCGCTCGTGTCTAATCTCTCTTTTCTCGTTGCGCGAGCTGCGCACGTTATTAAGGATATAGGGAGCATGGCCGCCGGTCAGGAAAGTGCGGAAATGCGGCACTTTCTCTCCTAATGTCCGCATGTATCCTTTCACCTCGTATGCCGTTCCGCGGATAACTCCCGCGGCGATAGCGTCGCGTGTGTTCGTCCCGAAAAGAGGGATCAGTTCGTTCTCGTCCGCCTCCACGAGAGGCAGTTTCTTCGTCATGCGGTGAAGCATGGTAAACCTCATCTTCAGCCCCGGAGCAATGTTGCCGCCCAGATACTCTCCCTCCGCTGATACAAAATCATACGTGATGGCGGATCCGGCGTCGATGATCAGCAGGTTCTCATCGGGACAGATGCTTTTCGCCCCTACTGCCGCCGCCAGACGGTCCTGTCCGAGTGTCTCGGGAGTGTCATAGCGGTTGGTGATAGGTACCGGCGTATGGTGATCAAAGAGCACAAAATGCTGTGAGCGGCGATGGAGCGTGTTGACCACGGCGGGCTCTATGTTCACTACGGACGAGATGATCGAATCGGTTATGTCGTATAGATCAAAGAGCCGCTCCACGTCTGCGGAGGAGAACGACTTGTAGATCAGATGCTTCACCATCTTCCCTTCGTCCGTCATCAGCGCCACTTTCGTGCGGCTATTTCCTTGGTCAATACACAGGTTCACCTTTCAATTCAAAATTCAAAATTCTCAATTCTCAATTCTCAATTCTCAACTGTTCACCGTGTAAAGGAACCGTTTGATGGATTTCTTCGGGGTCTTCTCGAACTCATGCGGATAGAGTTTCACGATAGCTATCTGCTCGTATGCCGCAAGTTCGGAATTGACCTGCTTGCGTGCCTCCTCCATGGCTTCGTCCAGTTGTTCGCGTGTCAGTCCGCTGGCGTCCACCTCGTTGTAGTCCGGGCAGACGAGCGCCACCAGACGGTTGTCTTCCTGTTGCAGGACGAGCGATTCGAGCACGTAAGGCATGTTGTTGATCTTCGCTTCTATCTCCTCCGGGTATATGTTCTGTCCGGAAGGTCCGAGCAGCATGGTCTTGCATCTGCCTTTGATATAGAGGAATCCGTCGCTGTCCAGCGTACCCAGGTCGCCGGTACGGAGCCATCCGTCCTTGGTGAAGGCCTCTTTGGTTGCCTGGGGGTTCTTGTAGTATCCCGCCATGGTGTTCTCGCCGCGGACTACCACCTCGCCTATTCCCTCGCTGTTGGGGTCGAGGATCTTCACCTCCATGATTCCTGCAAGGGGTTTGCCGCAGGAATACATCCGCGGTCCCTCGTTGATCGGGGTGTAGCAGATGAGCGGCGCACATTCGGTCATGCCGTATCCCACCGATACAGGGAACTTGATCCTATGCAGGAAGGCTTCCACCTCGGGGTTGAGGGGCGCGCCGCCGATGATCATCTGGCTGAACTCGCCGCCGAAAGCCTGAACCAGCTGTTCGCGTATCTTGGAACATACCACTTCGTCCAGGAACGGCACTTTGAGCACCCAGCTTACGGGCGGTTTCTGGATCTGGGGCACGATCATCTTCTTGTATATCTTCTCCAATATCAGCGGAACGGACAGGATGACGGTCGGCTTGACTTCCTCAAACGCCTTGAGCAGTATCTTCGGGCTGGGCGTTCTGCCGATGAGCCAGGAGTGGCCGCCGGCGGCAAGACACGAGAGGAAATCGAATGCGCAGCCGTAAGCATGCGCCAGCGGCAGGAAGGTCACAAAACGCGATCCCTTGAAAGCGATACCGCTCTCCAGACCGTAACGCACATTGCCCGCGAGACCGTTCAGAGGCATGATGACGCCTTTGCTGAAACCGGTGGTACCGGAGGTGTAGTTGATGCTGCCTATCTCGCTGTTCGGGCGTTCGTCGAAATGCACGTCTTTCGCCCAATAGCCGTCCGGATGTTTCTCCTTGAACTTACGGGCGATAGCTTCGTAGTTGATCTTCTTGGGATCCAGCGCCAGGGAGATAGGATGCCAGTCGTTCAGACTGATGGAAGCCAGCACTTTGGGGATCTGGTCCAGGTCGATGCCTTCCCAGTTGATATCGCTGATAAAGAGGAGCTTGCTCTCCGAATGGTTGATGATATGGATAGCATCGTTGGCGCGGAAATCCTGCAATATCGGCACGATGATGGCGCCGTAGGTCACGGTAGCCAGATAGACGGCTATCCAGTTGCTGTTGTTCTTACCCATCACGGCTATCTTATCGTTTTTCTTGATACCGCATTCCTTGAAGAGGATATGCAGTTTCTCGATATTGATTGCCAACTGGCCGTAGGTCAGCGTCACATCTGTACCGTAGTCCGTCAAGGCTTCCGCGTCCCAGTTCTCACGGAACGAACGCTCGTACATCTTGACGAAATTATATTTCTCTTCTGTCATCATTACGATTTACGATTTGCTCATTTACCATTTGGTCATTTAACGTTGCGGAGCAACATACACGCTATCTACGATAAACTGGCTGTTGCCGCGCCAGGGCAGCGTGCCCAGATAGCGTTTCCAGTGCAGCTTGACGCCGGTGTTGGCGCCTTCGTTCAGCTTTTGGGCTACGCGTTCATCCACCACGGAGAACTTGAACTCGTTCGACTGGACCGAACCTTGCACTTTGGTGTTTTTCAGGCCTGTCTGGATCATCTTGCCTTCGTAGGTCTTGAATACGAATCCCTCTTTCTGGAAATAATTGATATCTCCCTCGTTCACGCCTTCGCTATAGACGAAGCAGAACTTGAAGAAGATAAATCCCGCGAGCGCAATGACTGCGATCACCGAACTCCATGTAATTGCTTTTCCTGCAGTTGTCATATCTTTTAATTTTCAATTTTCACCTTTCACCTTTCAACTTTGTGTAGTGCTTCGCTGTTTAACCGCCGAAGGCACTCAACAGCCGTCAGGCTGACGGCCCTTTCACCTTTCAATTTTCAATTTTCAATTTTCAAAATCGGCTGCAAAGATACTGCTTTTTTTTGACATACGCAAGCGCACGCGCGTTTTTTCATATTTTTTTATGCAATTCTTGCATATATCCGAAAAAAGTAGTACCTTTGCACCCGCAAAGTACTACAGGGTCCCCAACGGACGCTAACGGAGTGCATCCGGTGGGGAAAGCGTAGCTTACGGCGAAAGTTCATATGACCGATGTATCGGGAATCGTACTGAGCCGTAAAGCAAGCGCAGTATCTTTGCAATCGGATTTTTGCGTGCAGGGCACAAAATCGCAAATAGAAAAAGTAAAGATATATGGCAGATATAGAGAAAATCAATCCGACCGAAATAGTTTCTGCGGAACTTCTCGGTGACTTGCGGAAGATAATCGATTCCGCGCGTTCACACGTAGCAGCTACAGCCAATTATGAGTTGACGGCGATGTATTGGCATATCGGTGACCGCATCAATCGCGATGTGCTAAATAACGAGCGTGCTGAGTATGGCAAGCAAATTGTGTCGACGCTATCGACACAATTACAAGAAGAGTACGGAACGAAGGGATTTGAAGAGAGAACCATCCGTCGAATGATGCAATTTGCCCTCCAATTTCCCGATTTTCAAATTGTGTCAACACTGTTGTCAAAATTGTCATGGTCTCATTTTCTGATAGTTATGCCGATAAAAGATGAACTCCAACGAGAGTTCTATCTTACTATGGCAGCTAATGAGATGTGGAGTGTAAGAACGCTCCAAGCCAAAATTGATGGCATGTTGTATGAACGCACAGCGATTGCTACAAAACCGGAGGAACTGATCAAGCAGGAACTGGCAGATTTGCGTGATAACGAGACTCTGTCTCCGGATTTGGTGTTCAAGAGCCCTTATTTCTTGGAGTTTACAGGTCTCAAAGGCATGTACTCGGAGAGATCGCTGGAAGACAGTCTGGTCGCGCATTTAGAGCAGTTTATCATGGAATTAGGCAACGGCTTTACGTTTGTGGAGCGCCAGAAACGAATGATCATTGACGGCGAGGACTTTTATTTGGATCTGCTGTTCTATCACCGCAAGTTGCATCGTTTGATAGCTATAGACCTCAAACTCGGTCGTTTCAAAGCGCAGTACAAGGGTCAAATGGAGTTGTATCTGCGTTGGTTGGAGCAGAATGAGATGCAACCGGGTGAAGAGTCACCGCTTGGATTACTATTGTGTACGGAAGGAAGCGAGGAACAGATAAACTTGCTTCAATTGGATAAGTCGGGCATCCGGGTAGCGCAATATCTGACCGAACTGCCATCCAAAGAGGTTCTTCTGCGCCAATTACAAAAATCCTTAGCAGCCGCCAAAGAATTATCCACCGACCGATGAGCGGGAGATGACCGACATACAATATCGCGAATAGATAACCAGAAAGAAAAGAAAACTACTATAATGAATAACGAGAACCAAAACATTGAATACAAAGAGTCTTGGCGTGATGAGTATGTCAAGTGGCTATGCGGCTTTGCCAATGCGCAAGGAGGTCAACTCTATATAGGCATTGACGACAGAGGCGAAGTGTGCGGTGTGGAGAATGCTCACAAGTTGTCTGAAGATATACCGAACAAAGTCGTTTCTTTCTTGGGCATTGTAGCGGAAGTGAATGTTCTTGATAAAGACGGAAAGGATTATATAGAAATCGACGTGGCACCGAGCGATGTGCCCATCAGCTACAAGGGAAAGTACTATTTCCGTTCCGGCAGCACATTGCAGGAACTGAATGGTGCAGCTCTGCAAAACTTTGTTCTCCGGAAGATGGGGCGCTCGTGGGATGAGGTTATTAACGACCGTGCAACACTCAACGACCTTGACCGTGAAGCGGTTGATTACTTTATCCGCAAAGGAATAGAAGCCGAGCGTGTTCCCGAAGACCTCCGCAAAGCGTCAACGGAAGAAGTGTTAACGAGCCTGGGCTTGGTTGACGACAACGGAGGACTGACCAATGCGGCTGTTCTGCTTTTCGGCAAGAACCCTCAACGCTATTATCCGAGTGCTGTCTTCAAGATTGGCCGTTTTGGTATTGATGAAGCGGATCTGAGGTTTCAAGATGTAATTGAGGGCAATATCCTGCAAATGGCTGAGCGCGTGATGGATGTGCTCAAAGCCAAATATCTGATTTCTCCGGTTCGTTTCGAAGGAATGCAGCGATACGAAAAACTGGAACTGCCCAAAGAGGCTTTACGAGAGATTCTTTATAATGCCATCGCGCATAAGGATTATACAGGGCCGGACATCCAGATGCATGTTTATGACAGCAGTATTGAGATTTGGAACGAAGGAGAATTGCCGGAGGGTTATACTCAAGAGACTCTTTTTGCCCGCCACTCATCCAAACCGCGCAATCATAAGATTGCTAATGTCTTCTTCAAAGCCGGTTTTATCGACACTTGGGGACGAGGTTTCCAGAAGATCCGTGACGGTTTTGAGGCTGACGGAATCCCTATGCCCAAGGTCGAGAATTTTTGCGGCGGTGTACGAGTGACTATTGAACGAACCGTATTCGTAAAACTGTCGGTCAGTGGTCAGACTGGTGGTCAGACAGGTAGTCAGACTGGTGGTCAGACAGGTAGTCAGGCTGGTGGTCAGACGAGAGAACGTGTATATGAATTAATAAAGACTAATCCTTATATAACACGAGATGAATTAAGTAAGGTTCTCGGAATATCTCCTTCTGCAATACAAAAGCACATTGACAAACTAAAAGAAGTTCGTATTAGAAGAATAGGAGGTGATTTTGGTGGTCACTGGGAGATAATTGAAAAATAACAGGACAAGACCGACATACAAAATCGCGCGCGCGCTTTTTCATATTTTTTTATGCAATTCTTGCATATATAAAAAATTTGTTGTAACTTTGCACCGCAAATTCACGCTTGGGTGTCTGCATAAGATACACAAGGGTGGGATTGCAGACATATTTAATGGCGTTTACTAACGCTTGTTTTTGACCATTTGGAACGTAGGAAATTTCAACAATAGGTCTTCGAAAACAAGTAGTGGTAGATGCCCATGGGTGTATCTATACCCGTGCATATCATGTTTTATGGTATGTGCATGTGCGTATATACACAGCGTGGGTTTCTGCATTGCTTATTCGAGACTAAAGGTTTTTCCTACGACCTCAAATGGCGGATAAGCAAGAAAAGAAATCCGCGTTTTTTATGCAAGGAAACAACCCTATTTTAGTAACTACTCCACTCTTGCCTGATTTGCAGGAGTTCAGCCAATATCTTCAGCAGATATGGGATAGTCGTTGGTTGACCAATAATGGTTCTATGCACCAGAGATTGGAAAACGCTTTAGCTGAGTATCTTGGTGTGGAATATATCTCGTTGTTCACCAACGGCACACTTCCGTTAATAACAGCTCTGCAAGCATTAGGTCTGACCAAAGGAGAAGTTATTACAACGCCTTATTCTTTTGTTGCTACTACTCATTCGATTTGGTGGAACGGCTTGACACCTGTTTTTGTAGATATTGAGCCTACAACAGGTAATATGAATCCATCTAAGATAGAGGCGGCCATTACGCCAAATACTGTTGCTATTATGCCCGTGCATGTCTATGGTCAGCCTTGCGACAACGAGCAGATTAACGCCGTCGCGCGAAAACATAATCTTAAAATTATCTATGATGCGGCTCATGCTTTTGGTGTTCGCAAAAACGGAGATTCTATCCTTAACTGGGGAGACATTAGCACACTTAGTTTCCATGCTACAAAAGTGTATGGTACAATTGAGGGAGGCGCGCTTATTTGTCATAGTGCGGAAATGAAATATCAGATAGATAACCTCAAAAACTTCGGTTTTAGAGGAGAGACGACTATCGTTGCGCCGGGTATAAATGGCAAAATGGATGAAGTTCGCGCTGCATTTGGTTTGCTTAATCTCAAACAGGTGGATGCTGCCATTGAGGCGCGGCACAAAGTTGCATGTCTGTATCGCCAAGCGATAGATCAGGTTGAAGGATTAACCTATTTGCCGGAACTGCCGGATATTCGCTATAACTATGGCTATTTCCCGATATTTGTAAACGAAGCAAAATATGGCATGAGCCGTGACGCACTCTATGAAAAACTCAAAGCGAACAACATCTTCGGGCGCCGTTATTTCTATCCGTTGATTAGCACACTTAATCCATATACGGAACATCCATCTGCTAAACCAAGTAACTTACCCATAGCAACCAAAATGGCAGACCAAGTTTTGTGCCTCCCGATGCATCATGAATTGAGCAATGATGATGTAGAAAAGATTATTAACTCGCTAACAGATAATTAATATGTATAAAGCAAAATCCTTAGTTGGCAAAAAGCTCTTGATTTTAGCAGGAGTGGATGTTCATGTAAAAATCGTTAATGCGGCAAAAGCTTTAGGTGTTTATACTATAGTAACAGATTATCTGCCGATAGAAGAATCTCCTGCCAAGCGTGTTGCTGATGAGTTTTGGATGTTAAATATCATGGATGTAGATGCCATCGTCAGTAAGTGTCGAGAAGAGAATCTAGATGGTGTTTTAGCATATTGTATTGATCCTGCTCAAATTCCTTATCAGCAGATATGCGAAAAGTTGGGAGTACCATGCTATGGGACAAAACGCCAATTCGAGATTATGACTGATAAACGTTTGTTCAAAGATTTTTGTCTGCAAAATGGAGTTGATGTCATTCCTGAATACTCTATTAAAGAAGTAGAAAATGATGTAGTTAAATATCCCGTATTAGTCAAACCAACAATAAGTCGAGGCTCACGAGGGCAAACGATTTGTTGGAATAAAGAAGATATACCTCATGCTATTCAAATAGCAAAGAATGAATCCAAAAAAGGAGAATACCTTATTGAACGATATATGGCAAATGCGCAAGATATGTCATTCGCGTATTTCATATCAAATGGCATACCATATTTAGTCAAACTGGGAGATCGTTATTTGGGCAGTATTGAAGATCATTTGGATAGACAACAAATGGCAACTATCCTTCCATCGAAGCACACTGATACAATAATGAAGAAAGTTAACCCAAATATAGAAAAGATGATTCAATCACTTGGAATTAAATTCGGATCTATTTTCTTGCAAGGGTTCTACGAAGATGGTCACGTTTATATGTATGATCCGGGATTACGTTTTCCAGGTTCGGATTTTGATGTTGTAACAAAAGATGCTACTGGTTTTGACCCTATGACATCTTTCGTGATTTTTGCGTTAACAGGAGACACTACTACTTGCATAGGAAATCCTAAAGGAGCATATCTTTACAACAATGGTGCTTGTGTGATTCTATCATTATCCGTACGTGCAGGTGTAATAAAGTCATTTGAAGGATTTGATGAAATCGCGCAATTACCTTTTGTTTATTCTGCACAAAAGCGAAGAACAGAAGGTGGTGTCGTAGAGGATACTGGTGACGTAAGACAAAGAGCCGCTGAATTTTGTGCGTATATTAAGAATCGTAATAATGCTCCGGAATTTATTCGAAAGGTTTATAAGACGATTCATATTCTTGATGAATACGGAGAGGATATGATCATCTCGAAAATTAAAATATAGTTAATCGATATGAAAAGAGAATTGTCCTATTTAAAGGATTGCCCCATTGCTGTTTTGGGAGCGGGAGCAGTTGGTATGACCTTAGCTGCTGATTGTAAGCTGGGTCAACCCGAACGTGAAGTGCGATTATATTCGCGTAGTCCAAAATCCATTGCCTACATGGACAAAACCGGTATATTGATGGATGGCATCCAACGCAATCTGTACGCCTTTGAGCGCAGCGGACGTGCGCATCTGGATATGTACACCAATAATATGGAAGAAGCAGTAAAGGGTGCCAAATTCATTTTGATGTCCATCCCAGCCTTGGCTCACGAGGACTACCTGCGCAAACTCGTGCCTTTATTAGAAGATGGAATGGTAATCCATACATTCCCGGACAACTATGCAAGCCTTTTGTTGCGTAAGTTCATGCGTGAAGCCGGATGTAACAAGGATGTGATTATCGGTGGTTGGGGGAGTGCCCCGTATGGTACTCGCGTAGAGAAGATTCAAGGCTTTTGGACGAACCATGTCGGTCTCAAATATCGTGCTATATCACTTCGTGGGGCTTGTCTGCCAATGAGTGATATGGACGATTTTATCGAAAGTGGTAAATATCTGCCGTGCATGGATTCCGTATATACAGGTAACGGACCTGATCGTGGAGACACAATGTTGGACATAGGTTTCTCTAACATCAATCCAGTCATTCACGTTCCAGCATCGTTGCTCGGTGTCTCAAGCATGGAGAACTGGTCGCTCGTGTATGGAAACGAGCCGGATAGTTATTCTATGTATTCCCACGGACTTTGTCCGAGTATCTGTCGTGTGCAGTATCAGTTCTATCAAGAGCAAGTCTCAATCGCGAAAGAACTGGGCATTGACTACCCAAAATGGGATTATGAAATGTTCTTCAGTCGCAGAAGCATCCTCACACAGGAATATATGGGGTTGGATGAAAACGGCAAAGACAATGTTGTCTTTCCGCTTGATAAGCCGTGCGATGAAGGTAATACTGGTCCGAACAACATCAACCACCGTTACATTACCGAAGATATTCCTGTCGGCTGTAAGATTTACCATGATTTGGGAGTAAAGTTCGGAGTGCCAACACCTATTATTGATGCTATGATTGTTATTGGAGGTGCGTTCCATGAGAAGAGCTTCTTCCAAGAGACCAAATACAATCTGGATTATCTGGGCATTGGACACATGACCAAAGAACAATTGATGGACTACATGTACACAGGCAAGTATTATGAAAAACAATAAGGAAAATCAACCATGTATGGTAAGTATAGTTTGTGATGTATATAATCACGAACCGTACTTGCGTGATTGTTTGGAAGGCTTTGTGAAACAAGTTGTGGATTTTCCTTATGAGATCATTATCCATGATGATTGTTCAACTGATAAGTCTGCTGAGATTATCAAGGAGTACGTTGCCAAATATCCGCATTTATTCAAACCATTCTATCAAAAAGTAAACCAATACTCACAAGGTGTTAGCATCTGGGGTGCGCTTCAGTTTCCACGAGCGGAAGGCAAATATATTGCAATCTGCGAGGGTGATGATTATTGGACAGACTCCCATAAACTACAAAAGCAGATAGAAATATTAGAAGCCGATTCTTCGTTGATGTGCTGTTGTACAGATCAAAGTATCGTAGATAAGCATGGTAATATTCTTAAGGAAAAGAATGGCAATGTCGTTGTCGGGAGTAAACAAGGGAGATACAATTTGCGGGATTTCTTTAGAGATCAGCATCAATATCCTACTTTGAGCATGGTCTTTAGAAACACTAACATGGGGGAAGTGCTGAAGAAGTTTGCTCATACAAGGAATAAGTTCCTCGGCGACTGGACATTTTGGATAATTTTACTTTGTTATGGCGACATGTACTACCTCGATGAGGTTACATGTGCGTATCGCATAAATCCGACATCAATTACTCACACCGTAAATCGCGTAGAGAGAGCCAAAGCCAGCAGAGAGATTTGCCGGAAAGTAGCAGATATATTGCCTGAGGAATATTCCGACATAGCTGCCGATTTGCGCAAAACTAATTGGGTGTGGATTAGTCTTATTTTTGCTTACAAGGCAGAAAAACGCTATTTCGGAATGCTGGGTAGTTTTATAATGGCTGCTATTTTGTGTCCTAAGTCTCTTTGGCGAACTATAAAAGGAGCACTAACCAAAAGCAAAAACAAATAATCATATGTTCAAATACACAAAACGACTTTTTGCTGACATCCGTTTCTGGTGTCGGGAAATAAAGATCCGAAGGGCGGAAAATGCCGAATGGGAACGCATCGAAGACGAGGCGGAAGGCGGCTTTTGCCACCCCATGACTGGCTTTGTCTACTATCGGACTATGAACCACAATCGAGCCGAAAGAAAACGCATCCACAAAGAACAACGGAATGCTATTAAATAGCCTGTAAATCAGACACTTACAAGTTCCTTTCTTTGCAGAGCAGGCAAAGCCTGTTCCTTTTCTCACATTTTTATTTGCATATATCATTTTTTTGTTGTACCTTTGCACGCAAAATTGCGTGCGGGGCACAAAAAAAAATAAGTTCACATTTCCCGAACGCGAAGGTGATAGATTTCAGGCCTTTTTTGACATCTATATGGAGGGGTATATATAAACACAAATCGATTAACACAAAACACAACGGATAAAATATTATCAAATATATGAGTACCAAACAATCCTTACGGTTCTACAAAGACCGCGAAGTGCGGGCTATATGGAATGATGAACAAAGCAAGTGGTTCTTTTCCATCGTAGATATAGTGGCAGCAATTACCGAAAGCCCGCGTCCTCGTGTATATTGGGGTACGGTCAAAAACCGCCAGAAAACCCAATATGGTGAGTTGTATTCAAAATGTATACAACTGAAATTAACCGCACTAGACGGCAAACGGTATGCCACCGATTGTTTTGCGCAAGAAGATATCATCGAAGTAGTCAAAACGCTTCCGGCAAAGAACACCACCGCATTCCTTGATTGGTTTACCTATTCAGACAATACCATAGACGGACAAAGTCGCAAGAAGGCTTATACGTTCTGGGAAAGTAACATGATTTCCGATGCGGAAGTGGGAACGGTAAAGGCCTTGCAAAAGATTCATGCATATTTATTCGGCGGTCTTTATGATTTTGCGGGAAAGATACGCCAAGTGAATATTGCGAAAGGCGGTTTCCAGTTTGCTATGGCACAATACTTACCGCAGACACTGGAGCAGATTGAACACATGCCGGAGAATACTTTTGACGAGATTGTAGATAAGTATGTGGAGATGAATATTGCTCATCCTTTCCGCGAGGGTAACGGACGCAGTACGCGTATATGGTTGGACCTGATTTTCAAGAAACGCTTGCAGCGTTGTGTCGATTGGAGCCGTATCCCCAAGAATGAATATCTGGACGCTATGATTCGTAGCGCAGTTGACGCAAGTGCCATCCGCGAACTGCTCCGCAATGCGCTGACCGACCAAATCAACGACCGCGAGTTGTTCATGAAAGGAATAGACTATTCCTATTACTACGAACAGTCGGAGAACTAATCTTTTGCATCTGGTTTCAGAGATTTCGGAACATATCCATGTCGGTATAAATGTCGGTATAAATGTCGGTATAAACGAGCAACGGGTATTGGATGCCTTGCGTGCAGACGCTTCGCTTTCCGCAGTCAAAATAGGCCAGCTGTTAGGTATTACTACACGACAAGCCGAGCGGCTGCTTGCTTCGTTGCGTGAGAAAAATCTTATCCGCCGCGTCGGAGCTAACAAAAATGGTCATTGGGAGATAATAAAATAATCTCCTGTCCGCTTTTGACTTACGCGGATACTATGAGGTAACGGATATCAAATTCCTTTTTTGCCTCCTTTTAGCTTGTATCTTTTTTTTAAAAAAACACCAAGCAAAATAAATACAAGCTAAATGGGGGATGCTTATTTTGAGATATTCTAAATTGCAAGAAAAATGAGTTTGTAGGAATAAGGCGGGGAGAGGGACAAATGGCTTCCTGTCAATAGCCCTCTCCACCCGGTATTTTCGTCACAAAAGGCTGATTTTCAAATATCTACACTTAACACACTGATTATCAGAGAGATAATGGATTACCTAAGGTAATGAACGAGTGCTTGAGTGATGAGTGCTTGAGTGCATGAAGGCTTGAGTGCATGAGTGAACGATTAATTTTTTAAAAAAAGTTATTAAATTCTTGCATATGTCATTTTTTTGTTGTACCTTTGCACTCTGTTAGCACTACGTAGTATATGATTAGTATGTAATTAGTATGTGATTAGTAGGTGATTAGTAGGTGATTAGTAGGTGATTAGTAGGTAATTAGTAGGTAATTATAGTAACAATCGTGAACTATTCCGTACAGTTAACGTACATTTTTAGCATGTTAAAACTCTTAACAAACTTATATTAACAAACTAAAAAATTTTTATTATGGCACAAATTCATTATTCGCCGGGCATCGAACTTACAAAAGGCGCGCTGGACAGCAAGACACACGACCTCATCACTCGGCAAAAACACCTCCATGACACCGCAGGAAATGTCACTAAGGAATGTGCACCGGAAGTATATCTGCAAAAACACAAACGGGACTATCAACACACTCCGCCAAAAGGAAAAGAACTCGCTCATTTACAACACTTTGGAGAAGCAGCCAAACGCACAACAGCACTCATTCAGGCCTACAAGTTTCCGGAATCGGCATCTGAAGAGGAGCGCGCTTTATTGGAGCAGTACCGGATCCGATTTCAAGCGCAACTGAAGGGCAAACCGGATATGCAAGCTCCTTTCGGGAAAGACGGAAAACAAAAACACTACTTCCGTTTCGACAATTTTATCCGGGCAATGATATATCAGGAACTAAAAAACTGACAAAAAAAGACCTCGTTTCTTGCATATTTCAAAAAATTGTTGTACCTTTGCAGCGGATTTGGGAAAAGGACTCTTTTTTCCAAGTAATTTCCAACTACATACATTACACTATTTCCAAGCACATACACTAATTTATTTATGCAATACGAATTACAAAAACTCGAGCGCATGACGCTCGAACAGGTGCGTGAGATTGCGGTGGAGATGGGGCTTAATCCCCGTCGGAGCCAATCAATACGCGAGATCAGTTATGCCATTCTGGACGCCCAAGCAGACCAGCGGGCAGCCGATGTACAAGCCAAAGAGGAAGCACGTGCCGCTGCCGGCCAGCCCGCCAAACGCGAACGGACAAGAGGCGTCAAACATACGGCAAAGCGCGTGGACACATCGGGTAGCAAGAGCGAACGGGTGCTGGCTACCGTGGGCAGCGAGAAAGAACAGATGGCGCAGATGGAAGAACAGTTAGCCGCTGACGGACACAAACCGAACAAAACCGTCAGAGCTGCCAAACCGCTGGCAGCGGAGGCACAAACCCCACCCGACCTCCCCTCAGGGGAGGGGAAAGTGGCAGAGAAGCCGGAGAAGCCGAAAGTCGAAAGCGAGAAGCCGGCTTCGGTAGAGCCGAGTGAGGCACCGGCTCCTGCACCGAAAAAGAAACGCGGAAGACCGAAGAAGGAGAAAGAGGAAGCACAAACCCCACCCGAGGGAGTTCTACGGACGGCCACCGGCAGTCCGATCGAGCAGAGCTCTTCACCCGCTCAAGGGGAGGGGAAAGCGGCAGAGAAGCCGGAGAAAGTAGAGAAACCGGAAAAACCGGAGAAGCCGGAGAAACCGGAGAAGCCGGCGATGCCGGACTTGGGCGAGAACGTGATCGCTATGGGTACGCTGGAATGTACACCGGACGGGTACGGATTCCTCCGCTCCGCCGACTACAACTACCTCCCCAGTCCGGACGACGTCTATGTCAGCAAAGACCAGATGCGTATGTACGGATTGAAAGCCGGAGACACCGTGGAGTGCTCAATCCGTCTCAACCCGCAACCGGAGAAATTCTTCCCGATGGACAAAGTGATACGTATCAACGGTCTGAGTCCCGAATTAGCCAAGAAACGGGTGGCTTTTGAGAACCTCATTCCTTTGTTCCCGGACCAGAAATTCAAACTCTGCACCGGGCATAACGACTCGCTGAGCGTCCGCATGATCGACCTGTTCTCACCTATCGGGAAAGGTCAGCGCGGACTGATCGTAGCGCAGCCGAAGACCGGTAAGACCGTCTTGCTCAAAGAGTTAGCCAATGCGATCCTGAAGAACAACCCCGAGGTGTACATGATCGTGCTGCTGATCGACGAACGCCCGGAGGAGGTGACCGACATGGCACGCAGCGTGGATGCAGAGGTAATCGCTTCCACTTTCGACGAGCCGGCAGAGAACCATGTGCGCGTTGCCAATATCGTACACGAGAAAGCCAAGAGACTGGTGGAGAGCGGTCACGACGTAGTCATCCTGCTCGACTCCATCACACGTCTGGCACGCGCGTACAATACGGTGGCGCCGTCCAGCGGCAAAGTGCTCTCAGGCGGTGTGGAAGCACAGGCTCTGCACAAACCCAAACGCTTCTTCGGAGCGGCACGTAACATAGAGAACGGAGGCAGTCTGACCATCATCGCCACGGCGCTGACAGAGACCGGAAGCAAGATGGACGACCTGATCTTCGAGGAGTTCAAGGGCACCGGAAACATGGAGTTGCAGTTGGATCGCAAGTTAGCGAACAGACGCATCTTCCCTGCCGTGGACATACCCGCGTCCAGCACCCGCCGGGACGACCTGTTGCTGCCTGCTGACGTACTGAGCCGCATGTGGCAGATCCGTAAGATGCTGAGCGACATGAGCGGTCAGGAAGCTATGGAGAAACTGAAAGCATACATGGAGCGCACCGAAGACAACGACGAGTTCCTGCTCGCCGTAAACGGCTCGAGGTGAAAGGTGAAAAGTGAAAGGTGAGAGGTGAAAGGTGAAAGGTGAAAGGTGAAAGGGGAATTTTCAATTTTAATTATCAATGGTCCGAATCTGAATCGTCTGGGAGTTCGGAAGCCGGAGATATACGGTTCAAAGACGATGGCACAGATTTTGTTAGAAATCCAACGGCAATGGCCGGAGGTGCATTTCGTGTACTACCAGTCGAACCACGAAGGGGACTTGATTGATTGGATACAAAGTTCAAACCCCTCCCCGGGGAGTTCTACGGACGGCCACCGGCAGTCCGATCGAGCAGAGCTCTTCACCCGCCCAGGGGAGGGAGATAAGGGAGTTGAGGGTGACGAGTCGGTAAAAGGCATAGTCCTCAACGCAGGCGGGTACAGCCATACGAGCGTGGCGCTGCGCGACGCGGTGGAGGAATGCGAGGTGCCGGTCGTGGAGGTACATATCAGTGATATAACCAAACGGGAACCGTTCCGCAGAAACAGCCTTCTCACGGACGTGTGCGCGCATAGTATAATAGGAAAAGGTACAGACGGTTATCAACTCGGTGTCGAGTGGTTACTCGAAAATAAATAACCCCACCCTAAAAACCCCACCCCAGGGAGTTCTACGGACGGCCACCGGCAGTCCGATCGAGCAGAGCTCTTCACCCCTCAAGGGAGGGAGAAAAAATATATGGATAATTTAAAGACAAATAAGAGATGGTCGTTAGGGCTGATGGTCCTTTCAATTTTCATCTTTCAATTTTCATCTTCCTTTGCTGCTCAAGTGACCGGCAAAGTGATCGACTACGGTACGAAACAAGCTATCGACTATGCTAACGTCAGTGTCATCAAGCCATCAGAGGTCGGCGGTCAGCCATCAGAACAGTTAGTGACCGGTACGATCTCCGACGCCACCGGTGCTTTTACGCTGGAGTTGGCAGACGGCAACTATACGATCGTTGTGTCCTTCATGGGCTACAGCGAACAACGCAAAGAGATCACCGTTGCCGGCAAACCGCTCAACCTCGGACGTATCCAACTCAAAGAGGATACACAGACCCTGAGCGAAGTGGAGGTAGTCGGACAAGGCTCTTCCATGCGGTTTGAGTTGGACAAGAAAGTCTTCACCGTAGATCAGAATATCGCCTCTGCCGGCGCGTCCGTCACGGATGTGCTGGAGAACATTCCGTCTGTGGACGTAGATCAGGAAGGTACGATCTCGCTGCGCAACAGCGAGGATGTGGAGATCTGGATCAACGGCAAACCTGCCGGACTGAACAGCGAGAACAGGGGTCAGGTGCTGCAACAGATGCCTGCCGGCACAATCGAGAAGATAGAGATCATTACCAACCCTTCGGCTAAGTTCAGCCCCGAAGGAACATCCGGCATCATCAACTTGGTGATGAAAAAAGACCGCTCGGCGGGTTACTACGGTTCCGTTCAGGCGGGACTGGACTACGCGCTGGCAGAGCCATGGAACGTACCGCCAGGCGCCAACCTCGGTTTCAACATCAATTTCAATGCCGGTCCTGTGGACGGTTATTTCAACGTAGGCTACCGTTATCACATCAGCAACGGCGGCAGCAAGACCGACCGGTATAACCTCTCCGGAGAAGGAAGTCAGGCGCTGGATAGTTCGTTAATCCAGAGCCACTTGGTACAAGAAGGTACGCAGAACAACCGCGGCGGAGGTCTCTTCGCCCGCGCAGGACTGAACTTCCGGCTGGCGGAAGGTCATACCCTCGGTGTATCCGGATTCGGTATGGTGAGCGAGCCGAACGTATTCAAGATGAGCAACAGCAATCACCGCACCTACCTGCTGACCGCTCCGGACGGCACCGTCCTGCGCGACTACACCAGAGACCAGAGCGGTACCGGCTCACACCCCGGAGGAAACGCGACACTCGACTACACCTTCGAGTTGGACAACCACAAACTGTACGTCAGCGGCACCTATAATAATTTCGGCTTTAACATGGGAACGGACTACACGCAAGCGAACCGCGACCTACTGACCGACCTGTACGACACCACCTACCAGGAGCAGAGCAGCCTTAGCAAGGACCAGAGTATCGAGATCAAAGCCGACTACGAATGGAAACCGACTACTCAGAGCCGTCTGGAAGCCGGCTACGACTACACACGCAGTTGGAACAACAGCACGGCGGACGCCTTCAACAACGACAAACAGGGGGCACACATCAAAGAGTTGTTCCCATACTACGCCGACTTCCAAGGACTGACCCAGAACCACGCACTCTATATCACATACGGAAACCGGTTCTTCGACAAACTATCCATCCAGGTAGGTCTTCGAGGCGAGTACTATATGCGTCATTTAGAGTCGAGCTACAAAGACGGGACGGGTGCTATCCAGGACTCCTACGCGGCTTTCCCGAACAAGAAAGACACGGCGTATTTCCAGATATACCCGAGCGCGTACATCAGTTACGATTTCGGCAACGGGCATGAGCTGCAACTCAACTACACGCGGCGTGTGAACCGCCCATGGGGACACCAGATCAACCCGCGTATGGATTTCAGCGATAGCACCAACATCAGTTACGGTAACGTCGATCTGCTGCCCGCCTACTCCAACAACCTGGAGCTGAACTACCTCAAGACATGGGAGCGACATACGCTAAGCGCAGGGGTGTTCTGGAAATACCAGGAAGGCTCGTTCCAGAACTACAAATACATCGACGGCGATGTGATGAAGAACACCTATTTCAATATAGGAACACGTCAGGATTTGGGAGTGGAGATCGTAGCCAAAAACCGCCTCTTCGGCGAAGTGCTGCAGTTGACAACAAGCGCCAATTTCTATTGGAACAACATCGCCGCAGTACACGACACAATCATGCACCAAGGCGATGCGATTCCTGTTAATTTGGCGGGACAAAATATCTTTGCAGGCTCCGTACGGATCAACGCCCAGTTTATGTTCACCAAGAATTTCAGCGGCCAGATCTCCGCTAACTACCGTTCTCCGCGTGTAGTAGCCCAAGGAACGACGAGCCACAGTTACTCTATCGACATCGGTCTGAGACACACTTTCCTGAACAAACAACTGGCGCTGGCGCTTAACGTACGTGACCTGCTTGACAGCCGCGCAAGGCGCAACACCACATGGGGGGACGGCTTCTGGCAGTTCAGCGAGAACAGATGGCACAGCCGTACGATCAGCCTGACGCTGACTTATAACTTCGGCAATCAGAGCGGCAAACGCCGTCCCGACAGAGGCGACAGCATGAGTAGCGGCGGAAGCGATGATTTCGACGACAGCGGAAACAGCAGCAGCGATTATTAAGGGGAAAGGTGAAAGGTGAAAGTATGACATATAAAAAATTGTTAGGGCTGGCGATAGTCCTTTCAATTTTCAATTTTCAATTTTCAACTTCCTATGCTCAGGAAGCGATGAACAGGCCGTATGTAGACGACAAGCTGTTCCATTTCGGTTTTCAGTTGGGAATGAACTTCTCCAGTTTCTTCGTAACCGACAGCGAGATACCGATCGCTAACCCTGTGACAGGTGAGACCGAGATCTATCACAGCCGTGTCAGTGGCATCCTGCCGGGCTTTCATGTCGGATTTGTGACCGATCTGAGGCTCTGCAAATACCTGAATCTGCGTTTCTGTCCGGGTATGCAGTTCACCAGCCGCACCTTGAGTTACAAGACCGAAAGCGGCAAGCCGGTACAAGGCACACCGGGCTTCAAGGACCAACTGGACATTCTGGCAATGCCGGTCTATCTACCGCTCTATCTGAAATGGAGTGCGGCGAGGGAAGGCAATTTCCGCCCGTATGTGATCGCCGGAGGAGGTGTCAGTTTCAATGTCAGCAGGGACAGGGACAAACCGGTGTTGCTAAACCTGATGGACTATTTCTGCGAGGTGGGGTTCGGCGTGGATTTCTACACTACATGGTTCAAGTTCTGTCCGGAGATAACCTACCGGATAGGGTTTGCAGACCAGCTCTACCCTGCCGATCAACGGATGGAGTTAGCACCGCAGGACGCTTTCTATTCCAATGCTATCAAACGGTTAACCAGCAGCTGCGTCTGCCTTACTTTCAATTTCGAATAAGTGCGTAAGATCCTCTTTCCCATAGTATGTTGTGTTCTGGCGCTGACCGGATGCCGCGAATACACCGTCAGCGATGATCCGGCATTGGGTCTGACCTTCAGCGCGGACACCGTGTGTTTCGACACTGTGTTCACCGAGCAAGGCAGTTCGACTGCGCAACTGATCGTTTATAACCGCAACGCCTCGGCTCTCCGTATAGACCGCGTATGGATGGAGGAAGGAGAAGCCTTCCGCGTGAACATCGACGGCGAGCCGGATCTCGACCGCATGACGTCTTTCACCGTCAACGGCGGAGACAGCATGTTTGTCTTTATCCGGGTGACAGACTTCGGCCCTATGGCGGAGAACGGCGATGTACTGATAGAGGACAAACTGCATTTCCATTTATCGGGTGGCACGACACAGGATGTACAGTTGGAGGCGTATGCCCGCAACGCGACACGCATCGGTAAGAAAGGATGCGGCAGGACGGAAGTAGCGAACTGCACGTTCACCGCCGAGAAACCCTATATTCTGTTCGACACCCTGGTGGTAGGAGGCAAATTAGATATCTGTGCCGGAGCACGGATATACATGCATCAGGGGGCTTGTATCTTCGCCTTAGGCGATGTAGTCGCTGCCGGCACCAAGGAACAACCGATCCTCATTCGCGGCGACAGGCTGGACCGCCTGTTTGACTCGGTGCCTTACCTCTATGCCGGAGGCAGTTGGAACGGGATCTATCTCCAGACGGACCAACCCCGCCATTACGAGTTCAGCTATGTGGACATTCTCTCCGGCAACGTAGGATTGTATTGCTACAGCAACTGCAGCGGTACCCTGCCCCGCCTGACCATGGACGGATGCCGGATCCATAATCACACGTTATACGGTTTGGTGCTGGTGAACACCGATGCGACCGTGAGCAACACCGAGATCAGCAACTGCGCCTCTTACTGCGTCTATTGCGACGGAGGCACGCATGATTTCATACATAGCACCGTCGCTTCCTATTTCGGATTCACAAACATACGCATCCAGTCCGTAGCCAAAGAGAATGCAGCCGCCGTCTATATCAACAACCTGAGCAAGACCGGCCCCGCCACAACGAGTTCGTTCTACAACAGTATTATCACCGGCTACACGGCTAACCAGGTAGTCGTTGCCACTCCATTCGACCGTTTTTATCCGGGCCGGTTCGTAGGCAATTACCTGAAGACTGACACGCTCGCCCTGCCGCATGCGGCAGATAACACATACTGGCAGAAAACGGACACGAATGCCGTGTTCGCCAATGATTTCTACAAATACAAAGAGTATGTCTATTATGATTTCCGGCTCGATTCACTGAGTCCGGCAAGAGGAATAGCCGACAGCCTTCTCGCGCTTCCTTATCCTACCGACCGGGAGGGTGTCAGCAGGGCTAACATGCGTCCGGATGCAGGATGCTATCAATATCATCTTTGATCTGCTCACGCAGCTGCTCCAGATTCTCAAAATGCTTCTCCTCGCGGAGAAAACGCATGAACTTGATCTCCAGTTGCTGGTCATATAAATCCCCTTTGAACGAAGGCACATGCACTTCAATCAGGCGGTTCGCGTCAATATTGACAAAAGCCGGTGCATTGTCCATTGCCGGCGCATTGACATAAGCCATGTACACACCCGGCTTGGGCACCACTTTGTTTGGATCCGAAGGGACTATATTAGCTGTAGGAAAACCGATTGTGCGCCCGACTGCCTTCCCATGGACTACTGTACCGAACAGCGAGTAAGGACGCCCTAACAGTTCGTCCGCTAACGCAACATTACCATTCTCCAAAGCAGTACGAATCTCCGTGGAGGAGACATGCCATTCTCCCTCCGTGTATTCCTTCATCGTCTGTATTTCCACCCCTACCGACTCTCCTATATGTATGTACTCATGCGGGTGGCGCAGGCGGTCCGAGCCGAAATGATGGTCGTATCCCATTAGCAGTACCGAGACGTCATAGTTCGTTTTCAGCCACCTCATAAACTCCGCCGCCGTAAGCGAATGGAAGTCCTCGAAGGGCAGCATCAGTACCTCTCCGTATTTCTTCAGCAGAGCCTCACGCTCCGAGGGGGTTGTTAGCAGCCGCGGTGTATAGTCGGTCTGGAGCACCGTTCTGGGGTGCTGCTTGAACGTCACTATCAACGGCTCCAGACCGCGCTCCTTAGACAGCGAGCACAGGCAATCGAACAGGGACTGGTGCCCCCTGTGTACTCCGTCAAAAAAACCTATAGTAGCAATACGGCTCATTCGTCCTCCGAATAATACCCGTGCTCAATACCATATTGCAGTTCTGCGTCCTGAATAAGCTGGACCTGCACTGCCGTAATGGCACGTTTCTCCTCTTTCATCGCCGAGAGTACATATTGCAGCTGCTCCGTCTCATCCACTTCGCCGTCCAGATATTCCATCTCCTCGGTCTCCGGATCAACACGGACCAAACCTTTTTCCTCCAGGTAGTCGTCCATCAGATCCAACACCAGCAGGATGTCATCGGGACTGAGCGTTCCTCTGTCCTCCGCAGGAATAGCTTCATAGATAAAAGCAACCAGTTCGCGCTCTTCGGGCTCCAAAAGAGCCATTTCAATCGTACTATTTTCCATAATTTTTCAAAATTATTTGCAAAAGTACTATTTTTTTTGTAATTTTGCAAAAATTTTTAAAGAAAAATGACAGAATTAGTCAAACGCACCCTTAGCGGGAGTGTTTTTGTAGCCGCAGTAGTAGGTAGTATATTATGGAGTCCGTACGCTTTCAACGGGCTGTTTTTCCTGTTCTGCGTGTTGGCGGTGGATGAGTTCCACCGTCTGGTAAAATCCCCTCGCGCGCTGCGGATCTACTCTTTCGTTGCCACTATTCTGTTGTGGGCCACGATGCAATGTCTGGCATGGAAAATAGAGGGGAGCGAAGAGAATTTCTTTGTCTTCGGACTTACGTTCTCGTTCGGCTATCTGCTCTTCCTTGTCTTTGCGTTACTGGACGAGATTTGGAATCATTCGGAGCGTCCGTTGCAGAACTGGGGCAATCTCCTGATCTCGCAAGTGATGATAGCTACTCCTTTGGCTACGATGGGGTTCCTCTATTTTCTGGACAAATGGCTCCTTCTGGCGCTGTTTGTACTGATCTGGGTGAATGACACGGGAGCCTATTGTGTCGGCACTCTGACCGCTAAGTTACCCAAAGGGAACCACAAAATGACCCCTCATATCAGTCCCAAGAAAAGTTGGGAGGGGTTGGCAGGAGGTTTTGTCTTTGCCATGGGAGCCGCTGTTCTGCTCGCCCATTTCGGTTGGTTTGACAGGATCGCTTCCGCCAGCACGGGGTTATTGGTGCCTTGTCTGTTCGCCTTCCTGGTAAGCGCGTTCGGCACAATGGGGGACTTGATGGAGAGTCTGCTCAAGCGCTCCGTAGGAGTGAAAGACTCAGGTAGGTTCCTGCCCGGACACGGAGGTGTATTGGACCGTTTTGACAGCGTATTACTCGCCGGACCTATTATTACCGCTTTCTGTTTGGTATGTTATCTTCTTGTGCCGCTCTTCTAAGCCGGATGCCGCTAAGCGTGCATTACCGGATAGCGGATTACCTCCTCTACCCGGTGATCTACTATGTAGCGAGGTACAGGAGAGGGATCACGGAGAAAAACCTGCGGCTGTCTTTTCCGGAGAAGAGCGACTCCGAACGGCAACAGATAGCACGGGATTTTTACCGCCAGTTCTGCTATACGATAGTAGAGAGCATCTACGGCTATAGGATAGACGAGGAAGAAATGCGCCGGCGTGTGGTCTTCGAGGGAATGGAGGAAGTGAACCGACTGGTAGCAGCCGCGGGCGGAGGAATATTCATGCTCGCTCACATCGGTAACTGGGAATGGATGGCTTCTGTCCAGCAATGGCTCAGCTCGGGAGTGACGGAGATGAATGTGTACCGGCGGCTGAAGAACAGAGCTATAGACCGCCTGATGCTCGCTATCCGCGCCAAACGGGGAGGGGTATGCGTGGAGAAACAACGGATACTGAGAGAAATGGTGCGGTACCGGGCGGAGAAAAAGCCAGTGACGGTAGGCATGCTCTGCGACCAGAAACCGCGCCCTGAAGTGACTCGCACATGGACTATGTTTCTGAACCAGGAGACAGGGTTTCTGGACGGAGGAGAAGTATTAGGTAGAAAATTCGGGTACCCGGTCTTCTACGCCTATATCACCCGCGAACAGCGGGGGATCTACCGCACGCAGATGAAGTTATTAGCGGCACGACCGGAGGAGACACAGGAAGGCGAGATCACTACGGCGTATGCCCGCTTATTGGAGCAAAACATACGAGAACAGCCTGCTTTATGGCTCTGGACGCATAACAGATGGAAGTGGGGAAGGTGAAAGGGGAAAGGTGAAAGGTGAAAGGGGAAAGGTGAAAGGTGAAAAGTGAAAGGTGAAAAGTGAAAGGTGAAAGTGAAGTGTAGTATTATTATATTGAACTGGAACGGCGCAGCAATGCTCCGCACGTATCTACCTTCGGTGGTGGCGCACACGGCTCTGCCGGAGTGCGAGGTTGTTGTGGCGGATAACGGCAGTACGGACAACAGTATGGCTGTGCTGGCAAAAGAATTTCCGTCCGTGCGCACGATTGTGCTGGACAAGAACTATGGTTTTGCAGAAGGCTACAACCGCGCTATTGCGCAAGTTGATAGCAAATACGTTGTGTTGCTGAATTCAGACGTGGAAGTGACGGAAGGGTGGCTGGCTCCCCTACTCGACTATCTGGATGCGCATCCTCAGGTAGCAGCCGTTCAGCCCAAGATCCGCAGTTGGAGGGACAGAGCCTATTTTGAGCATGCCGGTGCAGCAGGTGGGTATCTCAGTTGGCTCGGTTACCCTTACTGCCGTGGCAGAAGGTTCGGACGCATTGAGCAAGACCATGGGCAATACGACACGGTCGCAGAGATAGAATGGACCACCGGAGCCGCTATGTGCGTCAGAAGGGAGACATACGAAGCATGCGGAGGATTAGACGCCGCTTTCTTCGCCCACATGGAGGAGATCGACTTATGCTGGCGGATGCGCAATAAAGGATGGAAACTCGCCTGCGTACCACAGAGCGTCGTTTTCCACCTCGGCGGAGGATCGCTTAACTACGACAACCCGCGCAAGACATACCTCAATTTCCGCAACAACCTGCTGATGATTTATAAGAACAGACGGTTCCCCTGGATAGTCTTGGGCATACGGTTCTTCCTCGACTATGCCGCAGCGGTAATGTTCCTCCTCACGGGCAAGAATGGTAGTGCCAAGGCTGTTGTGGAAGCACGGCGGGATTATAAACAAATGAGAAAATCATACATCGTAAATTCATAAATCGTAGATATATATGGCTTTTTTCGGACTTTTTAATAGAGAAAAGAAAGAGACATTGGACAAAGGACTCGAGAAGAGTAAAGAGTCCGTCCTTAGTAAAATCAGTCATGCCATCGCCGGCAAGTCAACTATCGACGACGATGTGTTGGACAACTTGGAGGAGGCGCTCATCACTTCCGATGTAGGCGTAGAGACAACACTGCGTATCATAAGCCGCGTACAAGAGCGTGTCAAGAAAGACAAGTATATTGGTACCGACGAACTGAACACATTGCTGGTGGATGAGATTGCTTCGTTATTGGAAGAGAACAATCAGGGAGAAATCCTGGACTTTGCTGCCGAGTTACCCGCCAAGCCCTATGTGATCATGGTCGTAGGCGTGAACGGCGTAGGCAAGACGACAACCATCGGCAAACTGGCTTATCAATACAAAGCCGCAGGGAAGAAAGTCTATCTCGGTGCTGCTGACACCTTCCGTGCTGCCGCGGTGGAGCAACTTTGTATATGGGGCGAACGCGTCGGCGTACCGGTAGTCAAACAGCAGCAAGGCTCAGACCCCGCCTCGGTGGCATACGATACATTGCAATCCGCCAAAGCCAATGGCGCGGACGTCGTACTCATAGACACAGCCGGACGGCTGCACAACAAAATCAACCTCATGAATGAGTTGACCAAGATCAAGAACGTAATGCAGAAGATAGTGCCGGAAGCGCCGCATGACGTGATGCTTGTTCTGGACGGCTCTACGGGACAGAACGCTTTCGAACAGGCACGCCAGTTCACGGCTGCCACACAGGTCAGTTCGCTGGCTATTACCAAACTGGACGGAACGGCTAAAGGCGGAGTGGTCATCGGTATCAGCGATCAATTCAAGATCCCGGTACGGTATATCGGATTAGGAGAACAGATGACCGACTTGCAATGTTTCAACCGTGTCGAGTTCGTCCGGTCTTTATTAGGAATAAAAGCATAAAATAATAATACTATGGAGAATTTTCGTGTTGAGTCCGATTTATTGGGCGAATTAAAGGTGCCGGCAGAGGCATACTACGGTGTGCAGACACAGCGTGGTATTAACAATTACAAGGTGTCTAACCTGAAAATGTCTGATTTCCCGGAGTATATTATCGCGATGGGATATATCAAATTGGCAGCCGTGGAGGCAAATCATGACTTAGGGGTAATTAACGACGAGATATACGCTGCTATTGCACAGGCATGCCGGGAGATCATTGACGGCAAGATGCATGACCAGTTCCCAACTGACATGGTACAAGGCGGAGCGGGTACTACCGTTAATATGAATGCAAACGAGGTGATCGCTAACCGTGCTTTGGAGATCATGGGACATGAACGGGGTGAATACCAGTTCTGCTCACCGAATGACCATGTCAACTGCGCGCAGTCCACAAATGACGCCTACCCTTCTGCTTTCCGCTACGCGTTTATCCGCATGAACAGAGGATTAGAGAACGAGCTGAAGAACCTCATCGCCTCGCTGCGCAAGAAAGGTGACGAGTACAACGACTCTATCAAAATGGGGCGTACCCAGTTACAGGATGCCGTGCCGATGACCAGCGGACAGGAGTTCCATGCTTTTGCCAACAACCTGGAGGAAGAAGTGGCTAATCTGGAGAGAAATGTGAAACTGCTATACGAGATCAACATGGGCGGTACCGCCATCGGTACAGGACTGAACGCAGTGGCTGGATACGCCGAACTATGTATCAAAAAAATGTGTGAACTGACAGGCGAGCCATTCCAGCTTGCCAGCGACCTTGTGGAAGCAACTCCTGACACCGGTGCATATGTCAGTTATTCGGCTGCGTTGAAACGACTGGCTGTCAAACTGAGTAAGACATGCAATGACCTCCGTCTCATGGCTTCCGGTCCGCGGTGCGGCCTGCATGAGATGAACCTGCCGCCAATGGCACCCGGTAGTTCGATCATGCCGGGGAAAGTGAACCCGGTCATTCCAGAAGTAACAAACCAAGTATGCTTTAAGGTGATCGGAAATGACACGGCTGTCACTTTCGCCGCAGAAGCAGGCCAGCTGCAGCTCAACGTCATGGAACCTATCATTACCGAATGTATCTTCGAGTCCATTACTTGGTTGAGAAACGTGATGAAAATCCTGCGCGAGAAATGTATTGACGGCATTACCATCAACCGGGAACACAATTCAGAGACCGTGAAACATTCGATCGGTATTGTCACTGCCCTCAATCCGGTGATAGGATACAAGGCTTCGACGAAGATAGCCAAAGAGGCTCTGGAAAGCGGTAAGAGTGTTTATAATCTGGTGCTGGAACACGGCCTTCTGACTAAGGAGCAACTGGACGAACTGCTCGATCCGAAGAACATGCTCGCTTCTCACTAAACAAAGGATACTAAACAAAAAAAAGGCGGTCATCTGACCACCTTTTTTGTTTATCTGCGGACGCTTCCGCCTCCACCTCGGCTACCTCCACCGGAACCGCCTCTGCTGCTACCTCCAGAGAAACCGCCTCCGCTTGAGCGGGAAGAGCTTCCGCCTCCGTAACTGCCGCTGGACCTTGAACTGCCTCCGTAACTGCCGCTAGAGCGGGAAGTACTGCTGCCGCTATAACTGCCGGAGCTGCGAGCGGGAGAAATGGTTCTTGTACTGCGGGTGCTTGTTCCGCTCGTCGAACGCGTTGCTGACGTACTCGTGGAGCGGGATGAAGCCGTTGCGCCGGTGCTGCGGGTAGTACCCGTTGAGCGGGTCGTTGTAGCCGAACCTGCAGAGCGGGACGACGTACGGGTTACAGTACTGCGAGTGCTCGTTCCGCTTGTCGAACGGGTCGCTGTGGCTGTGGTAGCGGTCGAGCGGGTTGATGCAGAAGCACTCGTAGACCGTGTGGTAGTCGCTGTTCCTGCGGAGCGGGAAGGAGCAGTTGTTGCCGAACGGGCTGAAGTACCGGATGTGCGGGTGGCTGCTGAACGGGATACCGCTGTATTCGAACTACCGAAAGTACGTCCGCTGGTAAGGCTCCGGTCATTGCTCGCTGCACTGCGGTTTACCGATGCACCTCTGCTCGATGCGTTGCGCTCAACTGCGGCACCGCGTACACTCGTGGTGTTACGGATCTCACGGGCATTGACCATCCCCACATTGCGGCTCGAGAACGAACGATCCGGATGAGCTACGGCATAGTCTCTATGGCTTACACCAGGATATAACTCATGGTATCCATGGCATATAGTACGTCCCGGACGGAACGAGCACCAGTGGTGGCAATGATGCCATGCATAGCAGCGACGCCAGTACCAGTCATGTGCCCAACAGTTGTGTACATACCACCAACCCGGGTAGTAACCCCAATACCAAGGACTACGCCATGCAAACCAGGCATCGCTCCAAAACCAGTCGTAGATAACAGGTCTATAGACATACACCGGCTCGATGATATAGTTGGTACCATACACATACTCGTCACCAATTACCTGAACGGTCACTTCGTCCTTCTCGTCTTTCTCTACGTATATGGAGGCGACATCCTGAAATATATCTTTAGCCAGGATAGCCTGAAGAACGATCAGACGTTTGTTACCTTCGCCCGTCTCAACTACGCGCAAATAATCGACCTGTCCGTCTCCGTTCAAATCCAGATTACAGAATGCGCTGTCAGGGTTATTGAGCATCGTCTCGAACTCTTCCAGGTTCTTAGCCTCCGCAAACAGCTTAGCTACGACCTTCAGATCGAGTCCTTCCGAGATGTCAGAACTGTTGGCAGAAACCGTGATCGTTTCGTCTGCCCATAACATGGTGCTCATTAGCGCCAATGTCATCAGAAGTGTAGTTAACTTTTTCATAATCGTAATATTTTAATAGTTCACGACAGCCACTATTGGCTTCGTTTACGTTATATATTCAAATTCTATGCCAAACTTGTTATACAAGCTTTAGATCATGGTGCATTTTATCTTTTTTGGTGCGCATATAGCGTTCGTTCCATTTGTTGGGTTGGATTTCTATCGGTACATTCTCAACGATTTCAATCCCATAGCTCTCCAGCCCCACACGTTTTACGGGGTTGTTAGTCATCAACCTGAGTTTTCGTGCTCCCATCTCCCGCAGTATCTGCGCTCCTACGCCATAATCACGTTCGTCCGGACGGAAACCGAGATGTATGTTCGCCTCCACTGTATCCTCGCCTTCTTCTTGTAACTTATATGCGCGGATCTTATTCATCAGGCCGATTCCTCGTCCCTCTTGGTTCATATAAACAAGAATTCCTCGTCCTTCTGCTTCTATCATCTGCATAGCCTTCACCAGTTGTTCGCCGCATTCGCATCTTTTGGATCCGAACACATCCCCGGTCATACAGCTTGAATGCACCCGGCATAACACAGGCTCATCAGGTTGCCACTCGCCCTTCGTAAGCACTACGTGCTCCAGCCCTGTCGTCATATCGCGGAAGGGTGTCAGCATAAACTCGCCATGCTGGGTCGGCAAGAACACTGTCTCGCCGCGTTCGATGAGACCCTCCGTAAGCTGACAGCTTATATCGGACGGATGCTGGTTTCCTTCTGACGGCTGGTGAATGACAGCCGAATGTTCTAACCGGTAGGCAATCAGGTCCTTTATCGTAATAATCTTCAATCCGTATTGCTTCGCCACTTCCTGCAACTGCGGCATGCGCGCCATAGTACCATCCTCATTCATGATTTCTATCAGTGCAGCTGCCGGATACAATCCTGACAGTCGCGCCAGATCGACACCCGCCTCCGTATGTCCTGCCCGTTGCAAGACACCGCCTGCCTTAGCGTACAGCGGGTTAATATGTCCCGGACGGCCGAAAGTCTCCGGACGGGATTTAGGATCTGCCAGTGCACGGATAGTAGCGGCCCGGTCTGCCGCGGAGACACCCGTCGTACAACCTTCCAGTTTATCTACGGTCACTGTGAACGGCGTACCTAACATGGACGTGTTGTTCGCTACCTGGTGCATCAGGTCCAGTTCGGCACAACGCTGCTCCGTGATAGGGCAGCATAGCACGCCGCGGCCGTGCTGGAGCATAAAATTCACCTTTTCGGGCGTTATTTTCTCCGCCGCAATAATGAAATCACCTTCATTCTCGCGGTCTTCATCATCCACTACAATGACAAACTTTCCCTCGCGAAAGTCATTTAATGCTTCTTCTATTGTATTGATCATAATTTAAAACTGTTGTCTTTTAACTTGCGACTTTAGTCTTTTCTTCTTATTCGTATAAAGAACCGTTTAAACGTCGTGGTCCATGCCTCCGGATTGAAGAGAGGAGAATCCGTCGCTGCTTTGTATGTCAGGAATATACCGGTGGGTAACAGAATAAACGAACTGAGCCACATGCCGGCCCAGCAAGGCCATATCGCCTCGCGTGCCATCTTGTATCCCGTGTTGTCTATAATGTAATAGACAATAAACAAAATAACGGATATTACAACCGGAGCCCCCAAGCCGCCTTTGCGTATTATCGTGCCTAATGGCGCGCCTATAAAGAAGAACACCAGACATGCAAAAGCCAGCGTAAAACGGCGGTACAGCTCTATCTCGTGCTTGCGTATATACCGGTCCGCATCATCCAGGAGGATTGCATTGTATTCTATCTGGTCGCGATATGTCCGGGCGCGGTCCTGTGCGGTAGTCAGCACTTGCAAATGCTGATTTATGCTAAGCCTTGACCACAGGCTGTCCAGATTGTGTGAAGCCCGCTCTTCTTTGGTAATTACTGCCGGTATTTGCACGGTTCCGTTTCTGTTCTCACGGCCGAAATAGCGTTCACGGATCAACTGTTCGCTCTGCTCCGCACAACGGGTTTGGGACACTCCTTGCATCGAATCGATCGAATGAACCAGTTTGGTGACATCTTTGCTGACATGCTGGTCGTCCAGGATCGACTCGTCGTACCGGTTAAACTCTGTAGCAAAATCAATCACTAACCGTTTGTGGGAAAAGGTCTCCCGGCGGTACGGAATACTCTTTGTGGTGCCGGTAGCACGTTGCTGTTTTTTCTCCAGATTCTCGAAACTCTCCCCGTTATACAGGTCCAGCGTCAGGTACTGTTTATCGGTACTGGCGGCTAATTTACCGGTATCTGCAACCATGACTTTCGCATTCTCGAAACCCGCAGAATAGTCATAGATCATCAGGTTCAGCAGTTCGCCGCGGGGAGTCTTTTCGCGGACATAAATATGATAGCCGCTGATCTCGTCGTAAAATTCTCCTACGGGAATGTCCAGTTCCGGACTCTTCTGGCGGAGCGAGAATATGAGCGCCCATAATTTTGTTTGTGATTTCGGCAGCACGTTATTACTGAAATAGAATGCACCGATGCTCAGAAACGCCACAAAGATAGCTAACGGACGCAAGATCCGGAATAACGAGATTCCGGCCGCCTTCATTGCCGTCAGTTCTACTTTTTCAGCCAGATTTCCGAATGAAATAAGGGAACTGAGAAGGATTGCCAAAGGTAATGCTAATGGTACTACCGTAGCGGCTGCATAGATAAAAAACTCAAACAGCACCCCTATTCCGATGCCTTTCCCCACCAGATCGTTCACATGCATCCACATGAACTGCATCAACAGGATAAAGACTGCTATAAAAAAAGTAGCCAGAAACAAGCCCAAGAAGTTCTTGAGCAGGTATATGTCTATTTTTTTTATTACTTTCATCTCTCTATCATTTCTGCCTGGTGCGGCATTCGCGGCTTACCGCAAAGCAATCGGGCTCTAACCTAACAGGTTCTCCTTCACGAAAATCAACGGCAACAAGTCTGCAGCGGACTCAAAGACGTAGGTCTCTTTCTCGCCATACAACAATATTTCCATTTTTCCTCCGTAGCGGTGTTCGCTTTCCAGCATCACTTGCCTGCATCCGCCGCAAGGTGCACCGGGTTCCTCCGTGAAATGTCCGCCGGTAAAACATGCTATCGCCAGTTTCTCTACTGCTGCTTCCGGATATTGCGCGCCGGCGGCGAACAACGCGCTGCGCTCTGCACACAAACCGCTCGGATAAGCTGCATTTTCCTGGTTACAACCGCGAATAATCTCGCCGTTTGACAAAAGCGCTGCTGCTCCTACATGGAAATGGCTGTACGGGCAATAACTGCGTTCCACTTGCTCCTTCGCTATGCGGACCACTTTTTGCTGTTCTTCGCTCAACTCTTCCCATTGATACACGCGCATTTTTACTGTCAGTTTACATTCTTTCATACTATTGATCGGGTTAAATTTATTCTTAAATTTATTTAGCGTATAATTTCGCGTTGCAAAGGTACTACAAAAAATCGACATATGCAAGCGTGCAGGAAGAAAAATCTTTTTTCTGCTGGTTTTTCAGCGTTTTCTTGCACATTTCAAAAAATTATAGTACCTTTGCAGCGTATTTTGTATATATACAAACAAACTTAATAAGTGCAATGAAAGTTCTCTTGGTCAATGGTAGTCCGCACAAAAGCGGCAACACCTTTACTGCTCTCTCCCAAGTAGCAGACACATTGAAAGAAGAAGGTATCGAATCCGAGATTGTATGGATCGGGAACAAACCCGTCCGGGGCTGCATCGCCTGTGGAAGATGTAAAGCCAACAATGATGGCAAATGCGTCTTTGATGATGACATATGCAATTCCATCTCGGCTAAATTCGCCGAATCGGACGGATTTGTGTTCGGTTCTCCTGTTTATTACGGCCAGCCAAACGGCGCTCTTCTCGCTATTATGCAGCGCGCATTTTTCTCCAATGGAGCGAACCTGCAAAACAAACCGGCTGCGGTAGTGACAATATGCCGTCGCGGAGGCGCTACTGCAGCGTTCGAGGCGTTGCAGATGCCATTGCAAATGATGAATATGCCACTCGCTACTTCGCAATATTGGAATATTGCATACGGACGTGAACCGGGGCAGGCGGAACAAGACACGGAAGGAATGCAGACCATGCGGACTCTCGCGCATAATTTAGCATGGATGCTGCGCGGCCTCCGGGGAGAAAACGCACCGGACGTGCCGGAACGCGAACAATGGCAGCCCATGCATTTTATCCGATAAAACATATAAAAAATATCAAATCATATGAAAGCAATTAGATTATTCTGTTTGATAGCAGCAGCGATACTTGCTGCCTGCACTTCCCAAAACGAGAAAATAGCAAGTGAACAAAAGGCCAATGGCTTTATGGACTTGGCGCGTGCGCGTTTTGCGGTACGTGAGTACGCCCAAACGCCTGTTGAGCAAGCAAAGATTGATTCTATTCTGGAGGCAGGACGGCTGGCTCCCACGGCAAAGAACGTACAGCCCCAACATATCTATGTGCTGCAAAGTCCTGAAGCGATCGCTAAGATCAACGAACTGACCCGCTGCGCGTACCATGCTCCGGTGGTTTTCCTGGTTTGCTATGATACGGAACTCGTTTGGACCAAAGACGGAGAGAATTCAGGCAATATGGATTGCTCGATCGTAGGAACACATATGATGATGGAAGCTACGGAATTAGGTCTGGGCACATGCTGGGTGAAGTGGTTTGATCCGGCGGAAGTAGCTGCTGCATTTGATCTGCCGGCTAATCATAAACCCTCGTTCCTCCTGCCCTGCGGCTATGCTGCAGAAGGGGTGCAACCTCATGCTAACCATTTCAGCAGAAAGCCTCTCAGCGAGACCGTAACCTATAAATAACAGGGTTTCAAGAAGATATGAAAAAGCTATTATACCTCTTTGCAGCAACGGCGATGTTTGTTGGCTGCGCAAAAACAAACGATCAAATGGTAAATGAACATATGATAAACGAATCATGGGACAAAGTGTTCCCGAAATCCGAGAAGGTAGAGCATAAGAAAGTCACCTTCCATAACCGTTTTGGTATAACCTTGGTTGCCGACTACTACGCGCCGAAAAACGCACAAGGCAAACTTCCTGCGCTCGCGGTATCCGGTCCTTTCGGGGCGGTCAAAGAGCAGTCGTCTGGTCTCTATGCCCAGCACATGGCGGAGCTGGGTTTCATCGCTATCGCTTTTGACCCTTCTTACACAGGCGAGTCAAGCGGTGAACCGCGAAGAATGGCTTCGCCGGATCTCAACACAGAGGACTTTCTGGCGGCAGTCGATTTTCTTTCTACCCTGCCCGAAGCGGATGAGAAACAAATCGGTATTATTGGTATCTGCGGATGGGGAGGTATGGCGATCAACGCTGCCGCACTTGACCCGCGCATCAAAGGAACGGTGGCTGTAACGATGTACGACATGTCGAAAGTCAGCCGCGAAGGGTATTTCGGCTCTACGGATAGCAAAGAGGCACGTATGGAGCAACGCCGTGCTATGGCTGCGCAACGGACTGAGGACTATAAAAACGGAACTTACAAACGCGCAGGAGGAGTCATTGACCCGCTGCCGGAGGATGCACCTTGGTTTGTGAAGGATTACCATGCCTATTATAAATGCCCGCGCGGGTACCATGAGCGCAGCGGAAACTCGACCGACGGATGGAATGTTATCGGGTGCCAGTCGTTTATGAACATGCCTTTGCTGTCATATGCAAACGAGATTGAGACACCTGTCTTGCTCATTCATGGAGAGAAAGCACACAGCCGCTATTTCAGCGAGTATGCCTTTGAGAAAATGACGGGCACAAGTTTGAAACCGGAGCAAGTCACGCCTTGTGGAACGGAAAACAAGAGCATAAAAATCGGCAACAAGGAATTGCTTGTTATCCCGGGGGCCAGCCATGTTGATTTATACGACGATGTCGCGGGAGTTATACCATATGACAAGATAGCAGATTTTTTCAATAAAGCATTTTTGGATAAATAATTTGCACATGTCGAAAAAAAGCAGTACCTTTGCACGCTTTTTATGCAATCGTAAATTGTAAAATCGTAAATAATTTTATGGACTCTAAGTACAATCCTACTGAAATCGAAGCCCGCTGGTATCAATACTGGCTGGACAATAAACTCTTTCATAGCGAGCCGGACGGACGCGAACCTTACACGATTGTTATTCCGCCGCCCAATGTGACAGGAGTACTCCATATGGGGCATGTGCTCAACGAGACGATTCAGGATATCCTCGTCCGCCGTGCACGGCTGGAAGGCAAGAACGCTTGCTGGGTGCCGGGTACCGACCATGCTTCCATTGCTACCGAGGCAAAGGTCATCAAACGCCTCAAGGAACAAGGTATCAACAAATCGGACCTTACGCGTGAACAGTTCCTTAAGCACGCTTGGGACTGGACCGACGAACACGGAGGTATCATTCTCAAACAGCTCCGCAAACTGGGTTGTTCGTGCGACTGGGATCGTACTTCTTTCACCATGGATGAGACCCGTTCCAAAGCGGTCATTCATGTTTTCTGCGATCTCTATAAAAAAGGCCTGATTTACCGCGGTCTGCGCATGGTCAACTGGGATCCGGAGCGCCAGACAGCCCTCTCGGACGAGGAGGTCATCTATCATGACGAGCATAACAAGTTCTACTACCTGCGCTACAAAGTGGCAGAACCAGGTGTCACCAACCCTGAGACCGGAGCCGACTACGCTGTAGTGGCTACCACCCGTCCGGAGACTATCTTCGGCGATATAGCTGTCTGCATCAACCCGAAGGAGGAGAAGAACCAGTGGCTCAAAGGCAAACATGTCATCGTGCCGGGTGTAGGACGCGTCATTCCGATCATCGAGGACCGCTACGTAGAGATCGGTTTCGGTACCGGATGCCTCAAAGTGACGCCGGCGCACGATGTGAACGACTACGCCCTCGGACAGAAATACAACCTCAAGACCATCGATATCTTCACGCCGGACGCCCATCTGAATATGGACACGGTAGAGGAAGAGTTGCAGCCTAATGTACGCAAATACCACGGCATGGACCGTTTCGACTGCCGCAAGCAGATTGTGGAGGACCTCAAAGCGCTCAACCTCGTGGAGAAGATAGAGGACTACGACAATAAAGTAGGTTACTCGGAGCGCACGAATGTACCTATCGAGCCGCGGTTGAGTCTCCAATGGTTCGTGAAGATGCAGCACTTCGCAGACATCGCGCTGCCGCCGGTGATGAACGACGAGATAGTCTTCTATCCCGCAAAATATAAGAACACCTACCGCAACTGGCTGGAGAACATCAAAGACTGGTGTATCAGCCGTCAGCTCTGGTGGGGGCATCGTATTCCGGCATGGTATGACGCGGAACTTCTCGCCCAAACAGGCCTGGAGAACTACCCGGAGGACAAGATTATCGTAGCCGAAAGTTTGGAGGAAGCGCAACGGCTTTCGACTTTGGACTTTGGACTTTCGACTAATCTCGTTCAGGACGAAGGTGCGCTGGATACATGGTTCAGTTCGTGGCTCTGGCCGATCAGTCTCTTTGACGGCATTGAGAAACCGGGCAACAAGGAGATCAACTATTACTACCCCACCGCAGACCTTGTTACCGGACCGGATATCATCTTCTTCTGGGTAGCACGTATGATCATGGCGGGTTATGAATACGTAGGCAAAATGCCGTTCAAGCATGTCTATTTCACAGGTATTGTGCGTGACAAACTGGGACGTAAGATGTCTAAATCGCTCGGAAACAGTCCCGATCCGCTGGACCTCATCGAGCGTTTCGGCGCTGACGGCGTGCGGATGGGTATTCTGCTCTCTGCGCCGGCAGGAAACGACATCCTCTACGACGACTCGCTCTGCGAACAGGGACGTAATTTCTGCAACAAGATTTGGAACTGCTTCCGCCTTGTCAAAGGCTGGGAAGTAAATGACCAAATGGAAAATGACCAAGCGGTAAATGCCCAAGCGGTCGCATGGTTCGATGCCAAACTTAGCGAGACCGAAGCTGAGGTGGCGGATTTGTTCGGCAAATACCGTCTCTCCGAAGCACTCATGGCTATCTACAAACTCTATACGGATGAGTTCAGCGGCTGGTATCTGGAGATGATCAAGCCGGCTTACCAACAGCCGATTGACCGCGCTACATACGAAGCCACGCTGGCATTCTTTGACCGTCTCTTGAAACTGCTCCACCCCTTCATGCCGTTCATCACAGAGGAACTCTGGCACGAACTCTATACCCGCAAAGAGGGTGAATCGATCATGGTTAGTACGCCAAATCAGACTGGCGAGACACTAACGAGAGACTACCGAACAGAGACAAATACGAGAGAGAACCGGCGGCAATCAGAGGATATCTTAGCTCAAATTGAGAACCTCAAAGCCATCGTTTCCGGTGTCCGTAACATCCGTGCATCGAAAAACATCCCGCAAAAGGAGACGCTGACACTCTATTTCGACGGTGCTGACAACTACGAATTCGCCGGACTCCTGCAGAAACTCGCAAACGTAGCAATCGCCATGCATGGCGATTCAAACGCCAACTGCGCGAAGTTCATCGTCGGCACAACCGAGTTCGCTATTCCGATGGACAAGTTCATCAACGTGGACGAGGAGTTGAAGAAACTGGAAGCGGATCTCGCTCACCAGCAGGGATTCCTCCGCGGCGTAATGGCAAAACTGTCCAACGAGCGTTTCGTGGCGAATGCCAAACCGGAGATTGTGGAACTGGAGCGCAAGAAAAAAGCAGATGCCGAATCACGTATCGCATCTCTTGAAGAAGCAATCAAAGCACTCAAAGGCTAATAGCAAAGATTCCTCCTCCCTCAAAACAACTAAAACTACTAGAACTACTAGGACTACTAGAACTACTAGGACTACTAGAACTACAAAAAACAGACGCACTCAAATGCGTCTGTTTTATTATCCCTCTAACCCTCTAATCCCCTAATCCTTTCACTTCATACATACATCCTTCCACCTTTCCCCATCGAATGCTGATCGTATGCTCATCGGTTGCTCATCGTATGCTCTACCCGACATCGATCTACCCAAAGTTCTACGACGTTCTTTTTATTGAATTTTCTCCCCCTTTAGGGGGTTGGGGGGCTTTTTCTCCCTTTCAGGGGAGGTCGGGAGAGGTCTTGCTCAATTCATGTTTGATGTAGTCATACAATCGCCCTTGTATCGGCTTGTTGTATTTGCGTGCCTTCCCTACAGCCTCGTCATAACGCGCCTGCCATTCTGCCTTACGAACCGGATCATGCAGGATGGCTTTCGTCTCGGTCATCAATGCCTTGAACCGTAGTGCTGTGGGTAGAGAGGCTTTCTTTTTCTTGGTCGCCTTACTCAATTCCGGCTTCTGACATATAGCGGCCCACTCATAGTTGCCTGGAATATGCCGCGCATAGTGCCAACTATCCACATGCCCCTGTAAATCATCCACCAAACTTGTCCATTTTGCTTTCATGCTGCAAAGATACAACAAAAAAATGACATTTCCAAATTTTCACCTTCAGAAATGTCATAAAATGGGATTTTTACCGCTTTGACTTTGTTCATTGCACCAGGACTATTTTGGAATAGTGATAGTGTATGACATGACACGAATAGTTTGGGTGATGTAGAAAGCGCCAAAAACTATGCAGAATAAAACGCCAAAGACACCGCCGGTTGCATCCTTGTCGGACAACTCTCCGGCACTATGCTCATACACTCGCGCACTTTCGAACATGACCTGATTGCCAAACTTCAAAAACACCCCTACGATGAACACTATATTGAAATCACCACTCCGGACCGTTTCTATACTGAACATTGCAGCAGTACTCATGCTCTTGCCTGCTTGTTCAACGGCGCACGGTTTGACCTCGACTGACAACCGTCAGCAGCTCTCCAACCTCTACCACCGCGACAGCATCTATCTTCATGACAGCGCAGCAGTAATGCATAAAAAAGGAAACTCCAACAATGCGCTTGCGCATGCTCCAACAACCGCAGGTGTTCAAACAGGCAAAGCCGTTCCCACTCATACACCCGTTGGCGCGAAAAAGAGGGCATCCGTACCGACACTATCCAAGTAGAAACCACCCGCTCCGAGACCGTCCAAGTCCGCTATGTACCGTCCTTCTACAAGTACTGCACCGCCTTTGCCCTTCTTGTGTTCCTTGCCCTCTTGCTCCGTTTTGCATGGTGGCTCTATCGACACTTCCATTAGTTGCTTGGACTGCCTTTTGTTGGATTGATTTTTCTCTTTCCCCAATAAGGTGTGCGCAAGCGCACGGTGTTCTTTGACATATTGTTTTCTCCCCCCCCAATAAGGTGTTCGTTACTCTCACGGCTTTGGATGATAAAATGCCTGTCAGGACAAAGAGAGCGGATACTTTTTTATGCACGCGCATGTACGCGCAATCCTTAATTGTAATTAGCCGCTGAAATTATCAAACCGTATATCGGCATCATCCACACCAAGGGAGTGGAGCAGGTCGATGACCAAGACATCCGCTTCGATAACTTCGGAGGATAAGACCTCTATTGGATATTACATAAAGAACGCGTGTACACATGTATGCGCGTTCTTTATGTCGGATGAGATTCTTTCTATTGCAGAGAATCCAAATAAGATGGTATAGTCCTATACTATCCTACTGCTAAAACCAATTAAACTGCATAAAATTAATAGCAATACCAAACCTTGCATCCCATTGAAATCTTATACTCTTTTCTATGGTTCCACCAAGTCCTGCCCCTATATAGAAACCGAAGACACCTGTATTTCCCACAAAGAAAGTAGAACTAAAATCCGCTAACATTGAGCACGGAGCATAAGTCGTTGTTCTTCCGACAACAAGAGCCGTGGTAATGTCATATTCTAAATCCAACCAATCTCCTTGATACATTGCTGTAAAACCGATACCCGCATTCCATGTCATTTTGTCAATAGACATAGTCCGTTTTCCCGTATTCGGATCTATAGGCATGGAACGGTCTCGATAGCAAACCCAGTCATACCCAACTCCTCCAAATGCGGTAAAGCCCATACCATGTCCGACATGTAATTTCAAGTCAACATATTCGCCCCACAAAGGACTAAAACCGACTCTTAAATGAAGATTCGGATAGAACTCCGGCATATTGCGCTCGTCCCAAACATATGGTCCAGAATCTCTCTCCTTCTTTTCTTTCCTTGGCCAGTTACTGCTTGACGAAGAGGAATTATTGTAACCATCAGAAGAGCTTGATGATGAATATACACCCGTTATATTATAATAATGGTGCACATAGTTACCTTTCGAGCCAGAATTAGAATCGTATGTGTGCCTATATATACAATTATATCCATGAGCATCCGTGATGGTTGCATTCGAGATACGGGTATAAGTGGTATATTGATATGAAGATATTGTTAGTGTCTTTCCTCCATAGTGCACGCGTATAGGTAGGGCAACGTTAGAACTGATTGTAAATGTTGTTCCATCAAAACGATTCTCACCCGCGGATACAGGAAATACTAATAAAAAACCACAAAGCAGAAACAATAAGCGATTTCTCATAACGAAACGTTGTTTTTGTTAATAATTATAATCCATAATATGCTATTTCTTCCATTTAGGTCTTGTTTGTCCCATCGGGAGACGGCCACCTTCTTTCCACTCATGGTCATAGTTACCATTCTCGTCAATAAACGCGCCATGACAATATCCAAATCCGTCATACCATTTGACTTTGGCTCGTCCATTTCTAAACTCTTCAGCGTAGTCGTAAATAGGAGGAATAACAAAATGCCCAGACATATCAATATACCCGAATCTCCAATGGAAAATACTGGTGTTGTCCCATACCTTAACGACAGCTAAGCCTTCGTTAAAATCATTTGCCCATTCAAACTTCAAAGGTATTACAATCTTGCCTTTCTCATTAATATAGCCTGCTCTGTATTTATCGCATAACACACTCCCTTTCTCCTTATGTACACCCTTGCGCTGAATAACATATGCCAGTCCGTCGTTGAAATACCCGGCATGTTCGTATTTGGGCTTGACCACCCACTTGTCACTGTTTTCATACTTGTAACCGAACAGACCAGTATAATCGTCCTGCACCGGAATTAGGTACTGAGCAAAAAGCCTATTACCTCCTAACATCAAGGTAATAACGCAAACAAATAAAAATAAACGTTTCATGATTTTAATAGTTATACTTTACATCAATTACCGGGCGAATAGAAAATCCCATAAATCGTGCCCACTTTTGCACTGATACTTGTTCGTCAATGACTAAAGCATATGCAAATCTAGGATACTCATAATAATCAAAATAGGAATTCTCCGTGTAGAGCATGTCCATTGCCCACATATTGGCAGATACCTCTACTTCTACAAGTCCTTGATCTGTTTTACATCCGGCAAGAGGAAAGAATATCGCATTTTTCGTTTTTTCGCTATACGCAATACACCCATTAACACCTCGCAAATCAAATGCTTTCCATTTTGTGTTATCTACCAGTTCCACAAATTCCTCATGCAGAGGTAAGCGCCAATTACCACCCCATTTTTGCTTTGCCACATCATCCGATACTTGTAGTCTATCAAATCGATCTATCTTGGGACCATATTTTTTGAAAAGGGGATTTTCGGAGTCATTAGGATATGCATGTTTATACGTATTCCATGCGTATACACTTTTAGATTCAATCTCTCCCCAAGAATAATATTCTCCCATTTCTTGTGGAGAATATGCGCCGACATTACATGCTGCCCAAAGAGCTCTTGTTCCCATATCTACGGCACCTGATAAAGCCAGATGGTATTTTATACCGTCTATATCAATGATAGTGTCTGTGGAAATGGACGATACTCTTTGTTGGATATTTTTCTTTCGTTGAGCATTGTTAAATTGGTTCAAAATAGAGATGCAAGAATCGCGCATTTCGTTATAAGGCATAAATCCGGCAATAGTTGCTTTTGAGTAGAAATTATTCCTCTCATCTCTTTCATAGATAAATTGTATCATTGGGATTGCTCCGTCTTGCGTCTCATAAGAGAACCAATCTTTCTCGCGATCGATATTCACTTTATAGAACTCTATATCAGGGAATTCTCGGGCTAATTGAGATACTATTGTTGCTTGTTGTTTGCAAGGAGCACACCAGTTGGCATAAAATTCCAATACAATAGGTTTAGTGATGTCCAGTTCATCCCATTCGTCCTCTGTAAGATTTCGCTGGCCATACGCTACAGAGATACCTATACATAATAGAAATAAAAGATAATAGCGTTTCATGACTACTAAAATTTGATTATATAGTTCAAAATTATTTGCAAACAGCTCTTATAGAGAAGCCATTGTATCTATAGTCTGTGCGAACATACCCATTACGCATGCCAACTGCTTCACGAGGGTAATCCGAATTTAAAGTTGAAGACCAATAATCACAATAACTGCCTTCACTATAATAGCGCATTCCATCATATTTATGTCCTGCAGCAGGTAAGAAAATCGAATTACCATTAGAAGCGGTTACGAACATTCCATAAATATTATTTAGTTTTCCCCACTCCCAAGAACAATTATCAATCAATTCTTGCCACTCTTCAGTAGTTGGTATTCTCCATTTTTTTCCCAACAGTTGGCTAGCGACGTCGTCTTGTTCTTCTAAAACAATAAGACTGTCGATATATCCATAGGATTCCTTCGTGTTGTATTTCCAAAATTCGTAACCATCTTTATCATTAGAAAAATCATAGGTGAACCAACTATATTCGGATTTTTTCCATATTTCGCCCCATGCGTAATAGCCACCATAGACATCAGGGCGAGTAGCACCAACATTTTTATCTGCCCATTTAACGCTTACCCCCATATCCACTGCGGTGACAGAACTTGATGTCCCAGAATCAGGGATTGGGGAATTTTCCTTTTCACTGCTGCAAGACTCCATCAATAAGCAAGCGCAGAGAATAAACACATTAACTAGCAAAAAAGACAATTTTTTCATATTATTAGATTATTTGTTGAGCCTACTCTTTACCGGATTTTCGGCTTGCTCCGTATGTTAATTATTATAGCAGTAGCTGTGTGAATCATATCCCGCATACTACCAAGCCCATGGCAGATAATAACCAAGGGTCAGAATAAATTGGTGGGTATGTTCCGGGAAATTGTCTGCCTTGTATATTCTGTTCAATCCGAAATCCCCACCAAGGGAGACATACAAGTCCCAAAAACGCACACCACCGGCAAAACCGAACATAAAATTAAGGCGATGTTGGGCACTATATGTGTTGTTTGAACCATAAGAGTCTTCCGTATCAACGCCAAAATTTCCTAATTCGCGATCCGTTTTCATGCTAAGTCCCACATCGAACTTGGGGCCGGCATAACCGAATACAGCCAAGTTGCCATTTATCTTATACTCATACTGCACGCGGATAGGGATCTGGAGTGACACATGGTGCATACGCGCTTCCCAAGTGCCGTCATTCAAGTTATAGAAATAGCCTGCAAGTGTGAGTCCAGAAGAAAGCGAAAGTCCCGGAACTGCATCAAAACAGTAATGTGCCTGTCCACCTGCTTGGAATCCCCATCGTGGTTTGGCAGCCCCTCCGCTCGCCCGTTCCTGCTCAAAAGTCATTGGGGCGAAAACAACGGACAAGCGCCAGTGCCTGCCGTCCATAATGTTGCGTGTGGACTCCATAAATTCATTGGGATAGGCTTGTGATGAAGAAATGTTGGTTAAGGGGTTGCCTGTTTCTTCTGCGTGAACACTCATAGCAATGAAGAGTGTTATAGACAAAAGGAAAATGATTTTTTTCATATTGAAAATAGTTTGATTGTTTGTGCCTACTCTTTGTCGGATTTTCGGCTTCCCCTTGTATTTTATTTCAGTGAATATGAATAAAATACTATTTCTTTATTTTCAAGACAAACCCATTGGAAGGCATTTTTGTTTTCATTGAATTTAATGCTCCATGGCAGAACTATATCCAGATCTATTCTTTTATCGTTTACAAAGCCGACTTTCTTTTCAACATCTATGATGAGATGCTTGCCGGTTTTATCTAATACCAAGAGCATGTTCTCACATTTATCTTTATTTTCACTATCCATTACTTCGCGACGAAATATATTATTACTCGTCCTATCATAATACTCGTAATAAGTATGGTTCTTACAACATTCATCATAATAATCATCCATATCAGCATTACAATTATCCATAATTTCATGCTCTCTTATCTCCCTTGCCAGTAATCGAATATTATCTCCTTTTATATAAAAATCGTAACTCTCAAATTCACCTGCTTCGTTATATCTTCCTTTAGTATTTGTTATCCTATATAAACATGTACCATCATCAAAAATGCAACAATCAGTTATGTAGTCTTTGGGGGTTTTACACATCTTTGCTCCTATTGAATCGAATATATCAATCCAAATAGTTTGGCATCCTCCATAATAATCATTGACATTCCAATATGTTTCTATTGCAGGTGCCAGATCGTATGTTTTTCCGTCAATGGAGAGTGCTTTTAATGGATTTTCGTTAGTAATGGTCACTTTATGTTTTTTATTAGGGCTGGTATATTCACTTCTCCGTTTCGAGAATTTATGTATCTTCCCATCATCCTCACGCACAAAGTGCTCATCGTCATACCAGAACTCGAACTGCCCCTGTTTGTAATGCTCGAAACTGGTGCGATAATACGGATTATTTCCATATGGATATTTTCGAGGTTTAAGTAATACCTTAGTGTACGGACCATAAGATTTATTACCCATTTTCACATATACACCTCCATCCTGACCTATATACTCATGCATACATTTGCTAAAGTCGTCGTAATATAAATTACATATATTATTGGGGTTTGTCATCGAGCATTTACGATCTCCATTCACAATGAGTGAATACTGATAAATAGGCTCGTAATAATCTCCATTGAACATACTATCCACAGCGAAACAAGTATTTAGATAAAATGAGTTTTTATCTTCAAAATCAGATCTATATAGGAATTCTTTCTCGTTCATCGTGAACAACACCTTGCGGTCTATACCTAAGGCAGGATAATTAACTTCTGCGCATAGTGGTAGGCAACTAATCAATGACGTGATAGTGAAAAATAGTTCTTTCTTCATATGAGTATAAAATATTCTTGTCTGCATAAATAGAAAAAAGCGGGACTGCACTATTGCTGTTCCGCTTCTTGAGGCTCTGGTATTGCCTTTTGTTCCAAACAACAACACTGAAGCCCACGCTGTATGTATAAATGAACGAGTACGCAAGCGCGCACACCTGTATATACACACCATGGACATCTTTGTGCTGCAATGTTTTGGAACAATGAATTTACCAGATTCCAAGAAGCCAAAACAAAGCGCTTAAGACGCCTTTCTCAATATGTCCTGTATATCACCCGCCCGAAAGACATATTCCCTCTGCGTGGGTTCAATACGGCAAAACTTTTCGTTTTGTGCTGCAAAATTACAAAAAAAAAATGACACTTGCAAATAAAAGTGATATTTTTCTGATTATAGTCACAAAATTACCGTATAATAGGGAAAATAATTAGTGTAAAGGTCTGTGCTGTGATTGCTTCCAGCGTTTGAGTTCTATCTGCATTCGGTTGCGCGTCTTAGGAGTGCAGAAAGTCTCTGCAAAGCGCTCCCAGATATATTGGACAGCCAGCGAGGACGGATGTACCAGATCATCCGCGTAAAAGCGGTAATCGCGCAGCTCGTCCAGCAGTATTTCGTAGCTCGGAAAATAGGTAACTCGGTCTGGATTCTGTACTCTGTATTCTGTATTCTGTACTCTGTACTCTGTATTCCTTAATTCCTCTACCGCCATCAGCAGCGTTGCTTTACTCAATTGGTTCTCGTGCAGTCCGTCTTTGATATGCCGGATAGGCGAAACGGTAAATATCCAGTGTTTGTCTTTGTATTGCTCCAAGATCGGACGCCACGCAGCTACAATCTCTTCCACCGATAGCCGTCTGCGGCTGAACCACGATTCCGGCATCTTATGGCAATTAGCGACAACATACTTGTCCTGACTCCTGACTCCTGATTCCTGATTCCTGAATCCTGATTCCTGATTCCACTCATACACCCAGGCGGTACCGAAAGTGACAATAACGACCGTTGCATCCGCAAACGCCTTCTGCATGTGCTCGATAGAAGTACGGACCGCCGTCTCTGTTTCTTCCTTTGCCGGATGCGAGAAAGAACCATGATGCGCCATCGAATGCCATAAGCCGTCGTACTCCACGAGTTCCGGTAACTCTGTCAATTGTATTGCCTGTGCTATGGATAGCGGATTATAAAGTGTTCCGAACGGATTGCATGTGACCGGCAAATGACGCTGCTGCATCTGTTCGCCTATCTCGTCCGAGAAACACGAACCCAGCATGAGAATCCGATCCTCATACCCGATCTTCCAATCCGAAGGCTTGCTATCTACTATCGTTTGCAGTTTAACCATCCTCCAACGAGATATTCATTATTCATTATTCATTATTCATTACTCATAGTGCATCACCTTCGCCGGACTGATCTTTGCAATAATCATGGATGGCAGCAACAATATCAACAGCGAAACAACGATAGTCAATATATTGATTGCAACAAGCCATCCTACCGGAAAAGCTATCGGCACATAAGAGACATAATAGGTGGCGGCGTCAAGCGGGATAAGATGGGTGAAATACTGGCATGCCGCCAGAAAGAAACCTAATACATTTCCCCATAACATACCTTTGCCTATCAGGAGCGCTGCCTGAGCCAGGAACACTCTCTGAACGAACCTGTTGTTCGCACCAAGAGCTTTAAGCGTTCCTATTAACTGTACACCGTCCAAAATAAGAATAATCAAACCGGAAACGATATTGAACCCCGCCACCAGCAGCATCAGAATAATAATTACCACCACATTCATATCCAGCAAATCCAGCCATGCGAAAATAGCCGGGTTCTGCTCTTGCAGGGTCTGGACGTAATAAACATTATACCCGTCCTCGTCCAGATGGTTTACCGTAGCGAAATAAATCCGATCTGCCGTCTCATCCAGATGACGCATATCATCTACCAGTATCTCCACTCCCGAATAAGTATGCGTCTCCCAACCTTGCAACCGGCGCGCATCCTCTAACATCGTGATCACAAACAGTTCGTCAAACTGACCGAATCCGGTGTCATAAATACCGGAGACAGTATATCTCCGTACGCGTATATCCGTGTCGTCCACAAAATATGCGAAGACAGCATCGTCTATGCCCAACCGCATCTTCTCCGCTACCTGACGGGAAAGTACCACCTGATTCGGTTTTGACGGGATGGTACCTTCAATAATATTACGGGCGAAGAAATCCCAGTAGTCTGTGCCTTTTAGTACGATACCATGGAAAGCACTGTCTGTCTTCAACATGCCGGGTTTGGTAATGAACGGAGCTGCTTTAACTACGTGATCATATGACCCCAGCTTCTGGAGAAGGCTGTCTGACACCTCTATCGGATGAAGATCATACGTATTGTTGTTATCAAACGACACCACCTGTATATGCGCGCCGAAACCCGCCACTTTTTGCGTCACGGTCTGCTTGAATCCCACTACGATACAGATCGTCAGGATCATTACCATCACACCTACTACCATTCCTGCCAACGCCACACGGATAGCCGGACGGGAATGACGTTCCTCGCCTTCTGATGCAGCAGAAAAATAAAGTCGCATCGCCAATGCTATTTCAGGCCATTTCGGCATGATTTTTGTTATATCCTTTGTAACTAGTTAGCTAGTTGTCTAGTTGACTAGAGATCAGTTATGAAAAAACTCTTTTTTATCTTATCTATGGCCCTTATATCGGGCTGTTTGTGGGCGCAGGAGCCGGCTAACGACGATAGACCCAAGCGTACACCCGAAGAGGAAGCGCTCAAACAAACTACGCGGCTTATCCGCGAGTTAGGGATCAAGGACTCCGTACGGATTGATACGATTTATCGTATGCACCTCAAGTATGCCCGTTTTCGGCAGAAAGGGCTTACCCGAGGGGAAAACATGGAGCGCATGCAGGCTATCTATGAGGAGCTGAAGAGGTTGCTCACACCGGAGGAGTTCGAACGGTTCATGAACCACCCTGCCGAGCAGCCGCGTCACCCGAGAGGAGCCAATGTGATAGCGCCAAATAAACAAGCGCAGCCCATAGCACCCCAACGGCAAGTCCGCAAATAATATCACTCGGATAATGTACTCCTAAGTACATCCTGCTATAACTAACGAATGCCACCCAAGCCATCAGACTTGCGGTGGCTAAATTATTCTTATACAGCAAACTAAAGAGCATTCCTACCGCCATGGTATTAGCGGCATGAGAGGAGCAAAACCCATATCGTCCGCCGGTATAGCCATATACCAAATGCAGCGGATCAAGCGCAGGCTCATGCGTCGGGCGCAAACGGCACACCAGGGGTTTTAATACACCGCTGCATATAAAATCACTCAGTCCCACTGCCACACCGAATCCAGCCAAGAGAAGTAACACCACTTTCCAGTTACGGAATTTCTTCACAATCAGCCCCACCAGCATCACATAAAGAAAAATCCAAGTCTTCGTCTGACTTACAGTCCACATCACCTCGTCCAGCCATTCCTCCGAATGACCGTTGATCCAGAGCAATATGTCCGCATCTATATTCACAATTCTTTATTCATTGATCAACACCGCTGTATGGCATGCCACCACTGCGGCTGTTTCGGTACGGAGACGGCTGTTACCCAGGCTCACGGGAATAAATCCTTTCGCAAGAGCGTCTGCCACTTCCTGTTCGCTGAAATCGCCTTCCGGACCGATGAGCACTAACACATCCCTGCCCTGCTCTATCTCTTCTTTCAGAAACCTTTTGTCCTCTTTGTAACAATGAGCGATAAAGTTCTGTTGGTCCCTCTGCGCCTGCTCCCGTATAAAAGCGTCATAGGGCGTCAGTTCATGGAGCACCGGCAGGTATGGCGTCAGGCTTTGTTTGGCAGCAGAGAGGATTATTTTCTCCAGCCTGTCCGTCCGCAGTTGTTTGCGCTCCGAGAAACGGCACAGCAGCGGCGTGACCTCGTCCACTCCGATCTCCACGCATTTCTCTACCGCCCATTCCAGACGCTCTATGTTCTTGGTAGGAGCGATGGCGATATGCAAATGAAAATGGTGATGCGGCTCCTGCTTCTCACGGGAGAGTATCTCGAAATCGCAATGTTTGGGATGCGGGTTGGTGATGCGCGCCGTATAAGTAGTGCCCTTACCGTCCGTAATCAGTATCTCGTCACCTACGCTGTATCGCAGCACCCGCACGCAGTGCCCGCTCTCTTCCTCAGAGAGTGTCTGCTTCGATTCTATATCCGGACAATAAAAAAGATACATTGTGAATTGTGAATTGTGAATTATAATTCGCTTTCCTTGAGGCGTTCGGCGTTCTCGGCTACTTGCAGGGCGTCGATGACACCTTGTATATCACCGTCCATGAATGCCGCAAGGTTATATACCGTGTATCCGATACGGTGGTCGGTGATACGGCCCTGCGGATAGTTGTATGTGCGTATCTTGGCAGAGCGGTCACCCGTAGAAACCATGGTCTTGCGGCGCGCCGCGATATCGTCAATATATTTCTGGTGCTCCTTATCATAAATCTGCGTGCGCAGGCGCGAGAGAGCGCGTTCTTTGTTTTTCGGCTGATCGCGTGTCTCGGTACATTCAATCAGTATCTCCTGCACTTCGCCCGTATTGGGGTTCTTCCAATTATAACGGAGCCGCACACCGGACTCTACTTTGTTGACATTCTGTCCTCCGGCACCGCCGGAACGGAAGGTCTCCCATTTGATTTCACCTTCGTTGATATGCACCTCAAACTCATCCGCCTCAGGCAATACAGCCACTGTTGCTGCCGAGGTATGCACACGTCCCTGTGTCTCCGTCACCGGCACACGCTGTACGCGGTGAACACCACTCTCGTATTTGAGCGTGCCATAGACATTCACACCCGTCACATTGAAGATGATCTCCTTGTATCCGCCGGCAGCGCCTTCTGTGAAAGAAGATACTGTGTATTTGAAACCCTTCAGTTCAAAATACTTGGTGTACATACGAAACAGGTCTCCGGCAAAGATAGCCGCTTCGTCTCCTCCCGTACCGCCGCGGATCTCCATCACTACGTTCTTGCCGTCCTCGGGGTCTTGCGGCAGAAGTTGGAGTTTCAGTTCCTCCTCCAGTTTGGGTATCTGCGGTTCCAGTTCGTCTATCTCGGCTTTCGCCATCTCTTTCATCTCCTGGTCTGACTCATTGAAAAACAAGTCCTTTGCGTCCTGCAGATCCGTCACCGCCTTCTTATACCGGCGTGCGCATGCCAGCACACGTTCCAGGTCATGATACTCTCTGTTCAGACGCACATATCGCGCCTGATCCGCTATCACAGCCGGGTCGGTAATCAACAGACTCACTTCGTGAAACTTCGCCTCAAGTCCTTCTATCTTTGATAAAATATCCATATTTCAAGTGCCAAGTGCTTTAGTGCTTTTGTTCAAAGCTATGATTGTATGCCTGTAACGTGTTTTGCAGCAAACTGACGATTGTCATCGGTCCTACTCCTCCCGGCACCGGGGTGATTGCACCCGCAACAGGCGCCACGTGTTCATAATCAACATCACCAACCAGCCTGTAACCTTTTGCCGAAGCCGGGTCGGCCACCCGGTTGATACCTACATCTATTACTGTCGCACCGGGTTTGACCATGTCTGCTGTCAGCAATCCCGGACTTCCGGCCGCCGCGATAATAATATCCGCTGTCCGGCAGATAGCCCCAAGATCACGTGTCTTGGAATGGCAGACAGTGACCGTTGCGTCACCCAGCGAAGAAGCACTCATCCCCGGAAGGCTCAGATACGGGCGCTGCATCAACAGCAATGCTACCGGCTTGCCTACAATATTCGACCGTCCGATAACAACCACATGTTTGCCTGCCGTCGGAATGCTGTATCGCGCAAGCAGTTCCCGGATTCCGCGCGGCGTAGCGCTAATGATGGCAGGCAGACCTTGCACCGTGCGGCCTACATTCATCGGCGTCAGACCGTCCACATCCTTGCGATAGTCGATTGCCGAGAGGATGACAGACTCACGGATATGCTCCGGCAACGGCAGTTGCACGATAAAACCGTCAATGGACGAATCGTTGTTAAGTTTTTGTATCTCAGTCAGGAGCGTCTGCTCGGTGATGTATTCGTCATAGGCAATCTTCTCCGCCTCAATACCCACTTCTGCGCAAGCTTTGATTTTATTGGCGACATACGTCTCGCTTGCCGGATTATGCCCCACCATCACAATCGCCAGTTTCGGCGCACGCTTTCCTTCAGCACGAATGGCTTGAATCTGTTCGCGTAACTCACCGCGGATTTCCTGTGCTGTCTTTTTACCGTCTAAAATCACTTGCCTTCCTCCTTTGTGCTTGGTGCTTGGTCATTTGATACTTCCTTCCCGTGTTTCTTCTCCCATCGCATAACCTTGTAATCCTCCCATATCTTCTTCCATTCGCGTTTGGTGATATACCATTTGTCTTCCTTGCGCGGCGGGCGATAGACTGGACGGGTGTCTATTTGTACGTTTCGTTTGAGCGAGTCCACGTTATAGGCCTGTGCAAGGCTGTCGCCGAGCAAGAGAGCGTTCTGTTCATCCACCTTGTGTATCCGCAGTTCGTCCACTCTCATCTCTGTCGCCGGATCGTCATTCGGCATAGCGCGTAACTCATCGGCGAAAAGCCGGATCACCTTGTATGCTCCGAACCCCAGCCCTGCAAGAAGAATCACCATCAAGCCGTAGTAGGCCTGTTTGTCCTTCATTCTCACAGACCCGCCCATTCGGTTATTTGAAGAATGGTAGGAATAGTGGCGGTGATGATGTTTCTTCTTTTTCTCACCCCACCCCGGCTGATATGTCTTCTCCTCTTTCAACTTTCAACTCTCAATTCTCAATTACCTTCTCCTTCCGCCCATCTGCTGCACTTTGCGCATCATTTTTGCGGTCTGGTCAAACTGCTTGAGGAATCTGTTGAGAGCCACTATATCCACCCCGGCTCCGCGTGCTATACGCGCCTTTCTGCTGCCGTTCAGCAGCGATGGGTTAGCACGCTCTGCAGGCGTCATGGAGTTGATCATTGCTTCAATCGGTTTGAACGCGTCGTCACTGATCTCCACGCCCTTCAGCGCCTTGTCCATGCCCGGTATCATACCCATCAGGTCCTTCATCGAGCCCATCTTCTTAATCTGCGCCAACTGAGAGAGAAAATCATTGAAGTCAAACTGGTTCTTGGCGATTTTCTTGCTGATACGGCGGGCTTCGGCTTCATCGTACTGCTCCTGCGCACGCTCTACGAGCGAAACGACATCACCCATACCGAGAATACGGTCCGCCATACGCGCCGGATGGAAGACGTCAAGCGCCTCCATCTTTTCGCCCGTTCCGATGAACTTGATTGGTTTGTCCACCACCGAACGTATAGAGAGCGCCGCACCGCCGCGGGCGTCACCGTCCAACTTGGTCAGTACCACGCCATCAAAATCAATGCGGTCGTTAAACTCTTTTGCGGTGTTGACGGCGTCCTGACCGGTCATGGCATCCACTACGAACAGCGTCTCGCTTGGCGTGATAGCCTCTTTGATAGACGCTATCTCCTGCATCATCTGTTCATCCACAGCCAGACGGCCGGCAGTATCGATGATCACCACGTCATAACCCATCCGCTTTGCCTCAGCGATAGCGGCTTGGGCTTTCTTCACGGGGTTCGCTTCATCCAGCCCCAAATAGACATTCGCCTTGATCTGCTCGCCCAACACGCGCAACTGCTCGATAGCCGCAGGTCTGTACACATCGCAGGCCACGAGCATGACGCGTTTGTTCTTTTTCGTCTGGAGATAGTTCGCCAGTTTGGCGGCAAAAGTCGTCTTACCGCTACCCTGCAGACCGGACATCAGAATAACTGCCGGATTGCCTTTCAGGTTCAGTTCCTGCGCCTCACCGCCCATCAGTTCCGCCAGTTCGTCGTGCGTGATCTTGATCATCAGTTGCCCCGGACGAACGGCATTGATGACGTTCTGTCCGATTGCTTTTTCCTTCACGCGGTCGGTAAACTGCTTTGCCGTCTTGTAGTTCACATCCGCTTCCAGCAGCGCCTTGCGGATGTCTTTGACGGTTTCCGCAATATTGATCTCGGTGATACGCCCCTCACCTTTGAGGATCTTAAAACTCCGTTCTAATCGTTCGCTTAAGTTATCAAACATTCTTATTGCTTATTAAATATTTACCCAATATAAATTAGGCTGCAAAGATACAATATTTTTTTGACATATGCAAGAAGCGGTGCAAATTAGGTCCAAAATTTCATAATTTTACAAAAAAATTTGCGTATATAAAAAAAAAGCAGTACCTTTGCACCCGCTTTTTAGGAGAGTTGTCTGAGTGGTCGAAAGAGCCGCACTCGAAATGCGGTATACGCATTACGTCGTATCGGGGGTTCGAATCCCTCACTCTCCGCAAACGCTGTAAATCAATGGTTTACGGCGTTCATTGTAAAAAATCGGGTAAAAATCGGGTAAAAATCGGGTAAAACCGTTTTTCGACTCCCTCCCCGAAAATGCTAATAGGTGTAAATTTCTTCTGCTCTGTCCGGCACATAGCAGAAGAAAAAAAAATGCCTTCAACTCTCACAATTCAGCAGACCTCTGCCAATTTCGTTCCAGCAGATTTGCGTCATGACACTAACGGATGGTATATTGTATACTATGCGTTCAATCCCATTATCTCCAAACTTGAAATGAAGAGGATTAAACTTAATCTTCTTAAAAAACGCTGCCGCTCTATGGTTGAGTTCAAAGTGCAAGTAAATGACATTATGCGCACGATTGACAACCAACTGCGCACCGCTGCGCTCAACTCCGTGCAAAACGTGGCGGCTACACCGGCAACTTACATTCCGGAAGTTGCTACTGTTGCCGCACCTGCTCCCGTAGTTGCTCCCCTATCAGCACCATCAGCACCTGTTAGCGAGAATGTCCGCTACTATAAGACGCTTGATGAGGTAACGCGCATATTCGTGACGGAGAAAGAAAAAGAGTTGCGCAATAGCACCATGCGCAGCTATAAGAGTTTCTGCCACATGTTGCGTGAATGGGCAAACGAACACTACCCATCTATAAAAATGAGTATGTTCGAGCGCGCGCACGCGGTAGAGTTCTTGGATGACATGGCAGCAAAAGGACTCGGACCAAACACCTACAACAACATGATCCGTCTGGGTAGCGTGCTGTTCATTTGGGCAAAAGCGAAGTGCTACGCTCGCGAAAATCCCTTTGACGGACAGAAACGCAAGCGCGTACTGGAGAAAACGCGCACCATCATCAAGCCGGAACATCAAGCCCTCATCGACAAATGGTTTGCTGACAACCTGCCGGAAATGCGTATCGTTTGCCGTTTGGTATATACCTCCCTGCTCCGTCCTATAGAGATTACGCGCGTGCAGGTAAAGCAGATTGACTTTGTAAACCATTGCATCCGTATGCCGAGGGAGAAAACCAAGACATGGGAGGCTCGTGAAGGGCGACTTGATGCAGAGTTGGAGGACATGCTCCGTAAACACATACAAGGTGCTAATCCGGACGATTACCTGTTCTGCGACAGCGTTTGGCGTTGTGGCAAGAAATCCATGGGAAACGGCACCTATGGCAAAGCATGGGACAGAATGAGGAAAGCCCTCAGACTGCCCCAAGAGTATCAGCTCTATTCTCTCAAAGATACGGCTATAAATAGCATGCTCAAAGCAGGTGTAGATGATCTGTCCGTTATGCAGGCGGCCGGTCACAAGGATTTGAGCATGACCACCATCTACGCGAACCACCATGACGATAAACTGATTGCAAACCTCAATCAGAAAGCACCGAAGTTCGCGGTAAATCAATGACAGTCATTCATCAAGAACGGGGTAAAATGTCCCTTTGAGTAACTGGGACATCCCGTTCTCGGTAAATGTAGCCGTAATCTTCTCGCACACATAGCGTTTGCCATAGATGATAAAAAGGGAGCGCACATTAGGGATGTCATCCGCAAGGAACTTAAACGTATATTTCTTGGTGGGGTCAATCTTATGCGGATCTTTATAGTCCCCAAACGTATTGGAATTAAGCGACAGCGACCAATCATGCCTGATGTAGGTCCAATCCGGATAGAATGTAACCACATCAATATGAGGATGTCTGTAAGTGCTATATGTGTCCTCTCCGGACCAAAAGCCTACGTATATCTTATCAAGAAACTCCTCATCCTCTTTGGCAAAGTCCATTTCCTTGATACAATAATCAGGCTCGGGAGCAAGATGCGCCATTGCTTCCGTCCAATCAGAGAAACCATTATAGGGCTTAGCTGACTTTTCATTACGAAGGTCGGGCATTTCCAAGAAAATGACCTGCCCCTTCAGCGGCTCCGTATCGTCCAGCCACACGGGGACAATCCTTAATTCCTTTGTTTCCCCTCCCTCATTTACCATACGCGGCTCAAAAGAGTTCACAATTTGGGGTGCAACATAGTACTTAAAATACGTGATAGGCTCACCCTCTATATCTGACTCATAAAGTTTAACCGTGTTCGTCACACGACCTATAACATATCTATCAATATCCCTGCAATACCACAAACGACTAATAGCACCTACGACAACCCTTTCAGCTTCCCTCTCTTGATAGTTTCCATTGATACCCGCCAACGAAAGCTCTGAAACCTCGTCATATTCCTTATATAGCGATGTCCCCAAGCCTTTCCAAAACTTGATAAATTCGGGGTTGTGGTAGTATTTCCACATACGATGGCTGCAATCAGCATATTTTATGTTAGTGCAGCCTTTGTATTTGCAATCTCCGGCATCCTGCGTAGCCATCTCGTAATCATTCAAAATATGTTGGAGTTGTGTAGTACCACAACTCTCTATCACATGACGGCTAAACCGGAATGTAACTTTCCGCTGCAAGCGGTCTATATCAAATTCGCAGTTCATCAGCAACTCAAGTTCCTCTAAAAACTCTGTCATCGTCCAATGCGGCAGCGCACGCGCAAAGTTCGCTATATTCCATGCAGCAGGCAAAGTATTGCACACTAACAAATATCGGTAATTACTATTCTCCCATGGGGAGAAATCATAGGAATAATTAAGCACATCACACATCTTCTTCACAAGCCAAAGCATGTAAGGTTGGAAGGACAACTTGTTACAGTTCCAAGTTGCTCCGGAAGAAGATAGATTGATTTTGTTCTGAATGTTGCCGCTTGAATTGTTCACCCAAGGCAGAGCCACATAATCCGTTCTGCGATTGACGGTGTTTACAGGGTTGTTTGCCGGTGTTGTGTCCGGGTAGCCCAATTCCAGTTCGTTGATATAGACATCATCGAACGAAGAAACGAAGTTTGTAGCAGAGCGTCCTTCGAGGAATTGGGTTTTGACCTGCACATCATCCAACTCCGTGACCGTAATAGATCCTTTCTTGTAGAAAGATTTGTCCCGGAGTTCACACTCTAAAAGGAGCGTTCCCTTCTCCACATCCTTGCGCGTGATATGCCCGAAGATAGCTATGTTCTGAGGGCAGTCCTTCAGCGGAAAAGTAATAGCCAACGAATAACTGTCAGCCCCCGAAAAGTAGCGGTTTTCGGAAATAAATTCAAAGGTGGATTTCTCTTTAAGAGCCGCCACCATGCCGTTTATTAGAATTGTCATTGCCTGCGTGATTTAGGGGTTTTGTTCTTCATAAGTTGATCATACTCCTCTTGCGCCTTCATTATACCCTTGTCGCCGGTAACTGTGTTCACCGTTACAAAGGGTTCGTTAAGGCGTTCGCCAAGGCTCTTCATCGTTGAGCTGTACGAGGCTACGGCGGCAGCCGTGGCCGCAAGAGTACGCTCCAGCCGTCCGTCCTGTGAGGCTTGTGCAATAACGGTGGGTGCTGTTATTTGCCGGGACACATCCGAGGACGAAAGCACACCCATTTTATTGGTGCGCTGCGCGTAATCAAGTGTGTTCACCATTGCGCGTGCTTGCGGATTAGCAAGTAGCTGCTGCGAGGCAACCCACTCACCGGCATGGACTACGCCGACTTCCTTATATTTAGGACCGGCAGGAGTAAATCCACCCTCGGCATAGCCTTGCGATTCAGACGCTTGTTGTTGCTTCTTAATGGACGCAATCTGTATTGCTCCGGCAGCAACGGCCATAGCAGCTGCAATAGGCGCCATGATAAAGCCGACCATAGGAATTGCGGCAGCCGAAGAGTAAGCAGAAATGGCAGACATGGCAGTCTGCGCAACGGCTTGGATGACCTGCATAGCAAACATCTTTTTGTTTGCCTCGGCTTTAGCCTTGGCTATATCCTTTTGCTTTTGCTGCTCCAGTTGTACCTCTTGATACTTATTGCCCTCGGCGGCTGAAATCTGGGCGTCATACGAGGTTTGAATTTTGGCTGTCTCAATATCAAGTTCCGCCTGTATCATATCGGAAATACCGGAGAAGATGGATGACATACCGCTTAATATCGTATCGAGTGCACCTGTGAAAGCCTGCCCACCATCAGACTTGAGCCAATCTGCGATATCATCAATGGCCGCTCGATAGGATTTGCCCATCTCCTTTGCGTTCTTGACGTTGTATTTCCGACCGAGACGGTATTTCGCTTCTTGGAAAGCGCGCTCAATCTTGAGCCGATCCTTGGCATTATCACCGACCGCTTTGAGCATTTGCGCCTGTACAAGCTCCAGCGCGTGCAGGTCGCGCTCATAGCTTTCCGTGTCGGTGGTTTGATATGCCCTTGTGAAATACTCTTGGCGGAACTTCTTCTGTAGGCGTTTGTCCTCCTGCAAATGCTTCTGTTGATACCGTAGAGAAGTATCGTGATAGTTCTTTTCCGCTTTCAAACGCTCCTTTGAACCTTCCTCATACAATCCGGCAACCTTGCGCAGGTGTTCCAGCTCTGCAAGTTCAATCGCATTTTGGTACTGCCGTGCAGACAGTTCCCCATCCATATACCTCTGCTGAAGAACGGCCATGATACCCTTGTATGCCTGTTCTTCCTGTTGCGCCGTTCCCTCAATGGCATTGTTCTTTTGCTTCTTCAAAGCCTCATAGTATGCGGCTTCGATAGTGACTTGCTCATTGCCAGCAAGGTCGGTATGAGCAAGTTTCTTCTTGTTATACTCAACCTCGATTTCGAGCATACGCTTGGTGTAGGTTTCGTAATCGGCTTCCCCTTTTGCATAAGCAATGCGATTGAGGGCTTGCTCACGCTCTTTCCAATCATCTTCGGCTTGGAATTTGTTGGTTTTGCCATTCTTCTTGTCATCGCCAACCGGCAACGGCGCACCAGACTTTGGAGCGGGCGAAGGTGTAGGCGCGTCGATACTTATACCTGACGCCACATCTTCCAACTCTTGCCATTGCTTTTTGAGTTGGTGAATATGACGGTTATTAGCGCGAATTTGCTTTTGCAAATCCATCTCTGCTTTCTCTGACCGTTTTTTCTGCGCTTCATCTCCCTTGGCTGCGGACGCTCTTGCGTCGTCGATAATCCTATTAAATGCGGCATTCTGCTCCTCTAATTTCTTAATCTCATCTTCTAAAGGTATTTGCTGCGTGGCAATCTCCTCCAGTTTCTCTTGGTTCATCTTCATACGGATGGACTGCTTGAGAGAAACGAGGTAGTTATCAAGGGCCTCCTTGTTGTCATTGATCAACTTGCCCTCGTCGGTTAGAGACGCGTGATATTCCGGCACAATCTCCTGCAAGCGTTTAAGTGCCTCCCTGCGCTTTTCAAGTGAAAGGTTGCTATTATTTACAACCTTGGTAAGACTTGTAACGCTTGCAGCCTGTTTGGCATACTCCTCATCAATAGATTTGTTGTGTGCATTGATTTGCTCCTGCACTCGAAGTTGCCTTTTCTGCGCCTCCGTGAGTTTGTTCTGCTCTTTGCTTGTCTCCTTCTGACGCTTGATAAAAGCGGCAAGTGCCACACCTGCCCCGACAACGGCAGCGGCGAGCAATCCCCATGGATTAGTAAGCATTGTGGCATTAAGAAGTTTCATGGCAGCATTGGCACGGACTACGTTGCCGGTCATCCGGTTATATGCAACGGATGCCGCCAGAACCGCGACGCGGTGGACGTGCATTATTGCAGTTTTTGACGCAATCAATACTGCGTGCAACTTCTCCTTAATCAAGGCGAGATTGACAGCCAAGGTATAGGCAGCAACTGCTGCAGCGAGTGAAGTAATTGCTGCCTTATGTTCCTTGATAAACTGCACCAGTTTAAGCATTATACGCATAGTGGCAGATGTGGACGATATGAAATGCCCCATCACGGGCATCAGTTCTTGACCAAGGGAAATGGCCATCTCCTGAAAGCCTTTGCGTGCTTTATCCAAGCCTGCTTGCACCGTATTGTTTTGCACCTCAAATTCTTTAGAAACAGAGGTTGCATCTTCAAAGGCTTTCGCCGCTTCCTCCTGCTCCCAAACGAGCATGTCAATATTTCCGGCAAGTGCCGAAATGACCGCAGAAGCGCGAGCACCGTTCTCACCCATGTCAGCGAACACGGGTGCAAGAACGGACATATCGCCTAACTCGTTTAAGCGGTTGAGCAACATCAATAGACCCTCATTCGTAGAAGATTTGAGGGCGGCGTTAAACTTTTCAAGATCCATGCCTGTAGCATTGGCGATTTTATCGGTATTCTTGAAAAGGTTCATGATAAGTTTGGAGAGAGCGGTTGCTGACATTTCAACTTTCTGTCCTTGGGAATCAAGCACAGCGCCAAAGGCCATGACCTGCGGAACGGTCATACCTGCTTGAGCGCCAACGCCTGCAAGCCGTTGCCCGAATTGTGCCAGGTATGAAGCTCCTGCCGTGCAGTTCTGGGATAACTCGTTTATGACGGAACCAACAGCGAGGAGCGACCGTTCCGTGCCAAGCCGTGCTTCATCCCCAAATATGGACGTTAGCTTAGAAAGTTGCAATGTCGCACCATCTCCAAGCTCATCCAACGCCACATTGATTTGGTCAGCCGCTTTTACAAAGCCCAAAACGTCCTCCTCTGAAGTTTTTCCGAGACGGCCTGCTTCTTGGGCGAGGCGATTCAGCTCGTCGCGTGACGAACGTGTGTTGATCTTCTTAAAGGCTTCGTTAAGATGTTCGACTTCGTCTGCGGTCATGCCGGTGTACTTGCGAACAGATGCCATTTCCTGCTCCATATCGGCATACATCTGAACGGCTTTCTTGCCAGCCATGACGGTTCCGGTAATGGCTGCAATGCCGCCCATGGCGACAGTCTGCCATTCCTGCCACTTGCCATTAACGCGTTCAAGGAATGTTTGGGACTTGGCAAGTTCCGCATTGACCTTGGCAATCTCGTCCTTGACCGCTTTTATCTTTTGTGTATGTGCCTGCCATGCTGCAGATCCTCTCTCCATATAGTCAAGCTGCTTGTTCAAGGTTGCAAGGGTACGCTGCAAATCACGCGGCGAAGCATGGTCAAGCCGTTTAAGAACGGACTCCACCTGCATTGTGGCGGACTCCATTTCTTTGATTTGCCGTTTTACATCGGCGTACTCCTTGCGTAGCTTTTTAAGCGTCACCTTGTCGCCTGCAGCGGCTGCTTTGGCAATTTCCTCAGTCAGGTTAAGTGCAGCCTTTTTAAGGTTGGCAAGCGTCTCTTGTGCTTGTTGTCCGTTGATTTGAAGATTGACGGACGCATTTGTTGAATAATCAGACATACGTTGTAATTTTTCTGCAAAAATACGTTGTTTCCCGGCTACGCGAAAAGACACACCGCAAAACTGGTGGAAATGCTTGTTTTTACACGAGCGGAGCGGCATTTTTACGGTGCGATTTACTCCAAAAATTTCAATTTGTCTTGTCTAAAAATTTTTGGAATTGCGTAATACGTTGAAAATAAGGGGATTATAAGGGGACGAAATGAAATTTTCGTCCCCTTATCTGTCGAAGCACCCCCCAACCGCCCTGCTTTGTCCGCTTGTCGCGCTCACTTTGAAAAAGCGGAATATGCAAGTCGGGGTGCGCTCAAGTCTGCTCGGAAACCGAAACCTAACCTGCGGACATCGAAAGTCTCTCACGGCTCAAAGGTTGATAGTCTCCCTCTATGTAGATAGTCCGAAAGTCCCTCTTTGGTCTATATGGCGAAAGTCTCCTTCGCACCAAATAAGCCAAAAGTCTGCCACCTAATCGGGCAAGGCTGATAGTCCCTTACCGCTCTGCATACATCGGAGGTCTATCATTGCGCCCATACCTCAAAGGTCGCCAATTGAGCGCGTGCGCCTTGCAAGTCTCTTACCTAATCGGGCAAGGCTGATAGTCCCTTACCACTCTGCGTACATCGGAGGTCTATCATTGCGCCCATACCTCAAAGGTCACCTATTGAGCGCGTGCGCCTTGCAAGTCTCTTACCTAATCGGGAGAGGTCGAAAGTCTCTTAATACACCGCGCGCACATCGAAAGTCCTTTAGTAGCCGCGTGCCTTTAAGGTCTCCCACCTAAACAACGAACCGCCCACCTGCGGCAAAGCCGAGAGGGGCGGTAGTGAGCCTAATGCACGTGTTTAAGTGCTATGCACCTATGCACATGCGTAGGCGAGCCTTGGGGAAAGTTCGCTCAAATGATATGCTTTTTGTGCAGCCATAAGTAGCCGAAAATAGCACCAATTATGAGGAGCGTAATCCCCAATCCCAACACAATGAACACCCAAGTTAAATTGGGAAGTTCAGCTCCACCAATGACCTCTTTAGAGTCATTAGTGGATGTGTGGGACTGTGAATTGCTCCGTGTGCTATCGGTCACGTTGGTCTGCGAAAAGCATTTTGAGCCTTGCTTTTCCTCTTTGTTGATACGCGGCGAATGTATGGTAATTCGCGCTTTGGGCGCAGGTTTAGCCGTCGCCGGTTGAACCTGTGCCCTCTGCTCCGGTGCAAGCGAGTCAGCCTGCGCCGGTGCAGAAACAGGAGAATCACCATACAGCTCTATGCAAATACTATCCGCAGACGCGGAGAGATTTGATATAAGGCTATCCAAACGATTCGTGGTAGCCTGCTCATGGTGCGTGGACTGGGAATTTTGCTGCTCCGTGACATCAGATGTGAGGTTACGGGTAGTGTGGCATGCGCACAGCAGCATAGCACCCATGAACATCAATAAGCGGAAGGATCTGCAGATAGTTTTCATAGCGAAGCGTATTCGTTCGTTGCATCAAAGCATGGGCATGCCTTTTGCGCGAAATCTCTGTGTCCGTGAATTGTGGCGTTGGGGAACTGCTCTTTGAGCCTTTTAAGCAGAACAAGCAAAGCCTGTTTCTGCGCCTCGTTTCGAGTATCGGCAGGCTTGCCGTCGGCAGCCACGCCGCCTGCGTAGCACACTCCAATGCTGTTGGCATTGTGTCCTGTACAATGGGCGCCAACTTCCTCGATTGGCCGCCCTTCCTGAATTTCTCCGGCGAGGGTAATGAGGAAATGATAACCGATTGTCTTCCAACCAAGTTGGCGATGCCAACGAGTGATGTCCGCTACAGTAACGACTTGATCCGGGAATGTAGCGGAGCAATGTACAATAATTTCATTGATCGTTCTCATCTTTTGAGTGGGTTTTGAATTTGTAATTATAATCTATTCCTAAAACTGCGCCGGCAAATGTGAGAATTTCACCAAATGCGGCGAGGACTGAAGGGTGTATTTCGCCTGTGGGCGGTACGGCGAAAGCGACAATAATGAGGACACATCCGAAGATGGCCATTGAGACAGCTACGATGAGTTGGAGCGTGAGACGCTTTTCATCTTTGGATTTTGAAGATTTATTCATATCAAGAAGATTTTAGATAGGCGTGGATGTTTATGCGCGAGTTTTCGGAAACAATGGACTCATTGCTTCCTGAGGCGTAGGCTGTGAGGTGCAACGATTCTCCTGCACGCATGTAGCAGGAATAATTTATAGGGACATTAAAAATTTGCGTTGTGCCGGTGAAGTGCGTAGCCATTACGCAATCGGCATAGCGTTCCCCATCGGAATCAAACTTGAACCAGCGCAGGACGCGGTCGGAGGTGTAAGAACCTGCAGGCTGAAGGTTTACCTGCCCTGTGATTTGCACGATGCAATCCCTTTTGGCTTTGATGATAGGATTGCCCACTTCCGTGCTGATTTGCAGCAAGGCGCGTAGTGTGTCGTAATCAACCCCTGCCGGGCTGATTACAAGTTCCGTTTCGGTAGCACCAGGCACACGAGCACCTTGGAGCGAAGCGAAGCAAAATTCTCCGTCGCGCGCGGCTGTTTGGGCTGCCTCTACGTTGCCAATTTCATCGACCATCTGCTGAAGGACATTGCCGAGGATTTCCGGCGTGATGGAATTAGCCTCTGTCTGGGAGCGTAAATTAGTGATTAACGCTGTAAGTGTTTGCTGTGACATAATCTATATTTTTTCGGTTTGATATGCAAAGGTACTGCGCATTGAGCGGTGGCGAAAAGACACTACATGTGTTGGCGCATGGACGCAAAGGCATCGGCTATGATACCTTGGAACTCCATACCAAGGTTGTCCGCGAAAAACTCCTTGATATTCATTACCGAGGCAAAGTATTTCTTTGAAAACCACGGGCGGCGTTGGCGAACTTTCTTGCGCCCTATGTCGCCCGAATTGCCCCGGGGAGTTTCGCAGCCGACACCATAGTCCTGCCAAAGGCCATACTCCAAAAACTCCTGTGAGAGCTGCACCTCATAGAACCTGCTATCATGCCGGGTGGAAAGCGATATGGGAGAGTTCAAGAGGGCATCGGTATCGCGCACATCGAGAAGTGTGATGCGCTCTTTCCAAATATCAATCATAGTGCGATTGAAGGCGAGAACGTATTTTTCACGAGCCTCTTGCGCCTGTTGTTCGGTAACATTCTCCATGGACTATAGGAATTGGGGTGTAAACTGCTCCGAGAATACTCCGGCGGTGATATAGGAGAGGTTTATATATGACCGCTTGTCGGCATATTTCCAAGTAAAACGAAAAGCATTGACCGCTCCGGGGGCATCATCGATTTCGTAATCATAATCGACAATGAGGATTTGGGGAAGATCTTCTACCGCTGTTCCGGCGATGTCCCTGATGCGGATTTCCGGCGAGGTTACCAATTGCTCAAACCAGCGCGCATGAGAGAGCAGGAGCGAAGCGGTCTGCACCTCGAATGTGCGCGTGTGTTGAATATCATAAGGGATAAATGTATCGCCACAAAGGGCCATAGATGAATCTGATTCGACCTTGGACTTTTGGCTTGCCGGGATAATAGCCAATTCCCAAGCATAGAATGCATTGCGGAAGTAGAATTGGCGTTGAGAGTGCCGACGATCCACAAAGAATGTGGTTCGGCGGTCGCCAATAGAAACAGAGAACGAGACAACAGAAAATTTCCCATGTGAGCTGCCAACCAGACTGATGACAGTAGAAAGTGAGATATTAAAACTCATTACTCCCCATCCGGATGAACGCGCCCTTGTGTATGCCGTGACTGTTTGAGTTTGCCCGTTCTCTAACAAGATAATAATACGATATGTGTACGTAACTGTACGATAGAAGCCGGGGGTGTTAAATTCCTCTCGGAAGGGCAGATAGTAATAGAGAGGCACTTTAGCGTCGGGCGTGATGAAGCGTTGATAGACGGATGTGAGGAAATGACGCTCCACCATTTCGGAAGCAGAAAGTCCTTGCGGAATTGATTTGCAGAACACGATAGTCATATCGTGGCGGAGAGATTCTGTTGGAGACTCGACGAAGAAGCAGAAGTCCGCTGCGCAAATCTGCTGAACTTGCAAATAGTTCTCCAAAATGGTGTGGATGTCGAGAATGGACACGACACCGTTCACAGCATAATAACGCGAGGAAAAGATAACAGAAAAACCATCGAACCTGTCATGGCTCAGGCGACCGATTGCAAAATCAACGTAAGTTGATGTGGTGGAGATGTTCACATCCGGAATTTCGGAAGTGAAATATGCGCTGTCTAACTGGGTTGTAAAAGATAAAGCCATACCTTTGCTAATTTTTGTGCAAAGATATGGCTAAATGTGCGGTGGCGAAAAGACACAAAAACGCCCCGTCGTAATTGACGAGGCGCAGTAATCAGGAGGGCATTGGGTTTGACATTTCCAGCTCGTTGAGCAGTTGTCTCAACTCCTGCTCTGTAGCTGCACAATAACGTGCGATAATGTCGCAACGGTTCTGAACTCGCAAAGCGTCACGCTTGGCTTTCTCCAAAGTGGCGAGCAACTCGCGCACTGTCGTTTGGGCATCCTTTACTCTGCTTCGAGGAGTACCCCAAGAAAAAATTTTTTCATGTTTAAAATGTTTATATAAAGAAACAGACACCAACCATTGTGGTGGTGCCTGTTTACTTGTTACGTTGCTCTTTGGGATAGCCAATTGAGCAAATATAGTTCTATTTAACTCTCACGCCGGTAGCGTTATATACCTTGCCATCAGGGCGGATGATGTAGAGCATACCCTCGTGCAGGATCTTCACGGCAGACGGAGCGTCGGGACGGGTGAAGATTTCCTCGATACCGGTTCCGCCGCCCGGGAAGCGTTCTTCGGTGCTGAACTGTGCGGTGTAGTCCGCGTCAGCGGTGGCGGCGGCTATCTCCGGCTCCCAGCCCTTGAAGGCGTAGGTGTAGTCCTCGTCCTCTGCGCGGACGGGTGTCTCGCCGCTATAGACCGGCGTGCTGTTATACTCCCATTCGGAGCTCTGCAGCACCGTGCCGTCCCAGTTGAGGAAACGGACGGTGTAGGTACGCGGGCTCTCCGCAAAGACGGCATCGAAGGTTACATCCCCGATGATGGTCTCCACTTCCGGTGTCCAGTGGTCAAAGGTATATACAACGGCGTCTGTCGGTTCCTTGACAGGAGTGCCGTGCGGATAGTAGATGCTGCTTGCGTTAAAGCCGTGAACGACCTGTATGGTATAGGTCACAACCCCTTCCACGCGATAAGTGACGGTATAAACCGCCTCGGTAAAGACAGCCTCCACGGTCATGTCCGCCGTGACATGCGTCAGGTCCACATCATCGCCGGTAACATAGTCTCTCCATTTGACGAAGGTATAGCCATCCCGTGTGGCTGTTACGCCTTGTGCCGCCTCGCCTTCTGCCACTTGCTCCGTGCCTAACTCTGTGCCGTCCCAGTTAAGGTAGGTGACGGTATAGGTCTTGGTTTCGCCGGTGGCTACAATTTCGACATAATATCCCCAATTCCCGTTTGCGTTGACTATAGCTTTTTTAGAAGTATCGTAATATCCGCCTTGGGGAGTTTTGATATAGCAATCAGTCAAAGTAAACGTATCGAATCCAAAAATCCCTTGGTTAGTAGTAAGAGAAGAATTAGTGACATGCATCTCTCCATCATCTGCGAGAATAATGCCTTCAACTGTTAGCGTAGAATTAACAACATTCAAATTTGCGGTACTCATATCACTAAAATAAACACCTCCATTGAAAGACAGACGAGCATCCACAATATTCAAGTTCAAGTCGCTGTCAACATAAATAGCATCAACACCGTCGGCTTCGCTCTCCGGAACTCTGGTTGCTAAAACAGTTAGCAGTGCAGAGCCGGTAATGGTCGTGGAGGACTTTAAATAGATAGTTTTATCATATGCAGTCAGAGTAGCAGCCGATGCCACGTTGATTGTCAGATTAGTAATATTACTTTCAACACACGGAGTATTATTATCCGGCGCTGTGATATTACCGCTGACGGTGAGTGTATTGGAAGATGCATTATAACTTGCTACACCATCACCCAATATGTCAGAGGCATTCTCACTTGTCACGCGGGTTCCGGCTAC
>FLNV01002054.1_pt1 | contig 96359 bp, 104 predicted proteins | sample 1140351 | NCBI WGS metagenome assembly FLNV01 (sample SAMEA3878207, study PRJEB12797) | bioreactor metagenome | biome: Moose rumen | place: Sweden | collected 2011-10 | reverse complement strand
AAACTATGGCAGTGGTGCAGTGGTCAACTACACTGTGACGCTGACTAATAATAGCAGTCAGAAGAGCGTCGTCATCGGTGAGACGGGCGACACAAAACTGTCGTTCACCAATGGTGAGATGAACAAGATACTGGCCAGCATCGGTGCATATCCCGGTCAGGCTTACGACTTCACCGTCTCGCTGAAGTCCAAGGCGTTCGACGTGTACCAGAACGAGGCCACGAACACCGTGACCTTCAAGGCTACTCCCTACGACCCGAATGTAGATAACATAGATTGGCCATACGCCTACGTTGCTGTGGGCTATCCCAACTGGGACTACACCACTGCCTATCTTATCGGTGACCCCGATGGCGATGGCATATATCAGGGTTGGGTACAGTTTGACGAGGCTACAACCTATGCCATCCTTGACGGAAAAGACGTAACGAAGGTATTGGCACAGGGCGAAATCGCTGATGATGCCAAGGGTTTTGTGGAACTGACGATGGAGGCAGACGGAACGGTGAGCCAGACATGGGCCTGCAACACGTGGGGACTCATCGGTGATGCTACCTCCGGTGGTTGGAGCGATGACACAAAAATGGAATTCGACAAGGACACGCGCCTGTGGACGGTCATCACGTCGATGACGGCCAAGGAGTTCAAATTCCGTGCCAACAGCGACTGGACGATTAACTATGGCGGTGACGGTACGGAGAATGGTCTTGCCCGTAATGGCGACAACATCAAGGTGCCTGCCGAGAGTGCTTACATTGTGACGCTCGACCTGACGAATGCCGGTAAATATACCTACGCTATGGAAGAGACAACCATCGAACTGTCGAGTGCCTTCATGACGCTGCCTGGCAGCTATCAGGGCTGGGGCCCGGAGGCCGACAACGTGTATAAGATTGTGTCGGAGGCACGCGACTTCAAGTATTCGGGTGCTTACTATTTCGCTGCCGGAACAGAATTTAAGTTCTACGACAGCGGCTCATGGATTGGCATCGTGGGCGACTTCACTTGGAACGATACCCACACGAAAGCTGACTTCGTGATTGGCGACGGTGCCAACATCGTGATTCCAGAGAGTGCCTACTACAAGATTACGGCTGACACGAAGAAGATGGTGGCCTCGCTGTCGAAGACTGGCTGGGAGGTCATAGGCGATGCCACGGCAGGCGGATGGGACAAAGGCCAGGTGATGGACTATGACCCGGACACTGACACATGGTCAACCACGATTACCGTCAGCGACGGCGACATCAAGTTCCGCTGGGATGCCTCATGGACGATTAACCTCGGTGGCGACTTGAATGCACTGACGCAGGACGGCCCGAACATCCATGTCAGCGCAGGCACCTACAAGATCGTGCTCAATGCGAACAACAACACCGCGACGATTACGGCAGTTTGATTCATACATAGGTATTTAGTTAGTAGTTAGTTTAGTAGAGGACTGCTGGACGAGAAGTTCCGGCAGTCCTTTTCAAATTCCAAAAACATTTGGCTTATGAAATTGAACAAATCCTTTTCTCTTTTCCTGCTGTCAGTCTTGACGGCATGCTCTACGCAGAAGGACGAGCCATTGCAGCCGTTGGACGACGTGATGATGCAGGCATTCTATTGGGATGTTCCTGTGGATGCCCAGGCGAAGGATGGAACTTGGTGGGATCATCTTTCCTCGCTGGCTCCCGAACTGAAGGCCGCTGGCATTAGTAGTCTGTGGACACCCATTCCCGCAAAGGGCAATTGGGGCATCTACGACAGCGGCTATGGCATCTACGACCACTATGATCTGGGCAACTACGACCAGAAGGGAAGCATAGAGACCCGCTATGGCAGTCGTGCAGAACTGGAGCAGATGATAGGCGTGATGCACAAAGCGGGTATCAAGGTTTATTCCGACGTGGTGCTGAATCATCTCTATGGTGGCGATGAGAATTTCGAGGCCAATCCCGTTGTGATGGACTATGTAAAGGTCGGACTGCATGAGCCGTACCCTGAAAGCGACATCCAATGGAAGAACGATACGGCTTATACACGGACGCATCTTTTCTTCCCGAAGCATACAGGCGAGGGCGAGCCAAACTACGAATGGAACTATCAGCACTTCCATCCGTCAACGGCAACAGACTCGCTGACTGATTTTACCGACGATGTGCTGCGTCCTCGCACCAAGTTCTTCGGCAACGACCTCGACACTTATAACGAGGAAGTGCAGCAGCGGCTTTGCGATTGGGGCAAATGGCTGAAAGGCACGATAGGCTTTGACGGCTTCCGTCTCGACTTCGTGCGAGGATTGCAACCAGAGTTTGTCAGCCGTTGGGTAAAGGGATTGCCTTTGCAAGATGGTAAGCAACCGTTTATCGTCGGTGAGTATTGGGCCGAAGACGGGCGGTATATCAAGGAATGGGTGGATAGTGTTGCCCAAGGCGGTGCAAATGTTCATGCCTTCGACTTCCCCTTGAAATTCGCGCTCACTGAGATGTGTAACAAGTCGGGTGAAGAGTTCGATATGTCGCGCCTGGCTCATGCGGGGATGATTCGTGGCTTCGGCCTGCCCGTTGATAATGTCGTAACCTTCGTGGATAACCACGACACGGGCAAGGAGCATGACAAATGGCTCGTCAAGGATTACGCCCTGGCCTATGCCTATATCCTCACCCATGAGGGTACGCCCTGCGTGTTCTATCCTCACTTCTACGCTGTCACCCAGCACGACGTGGAGAACCCATCGCTCGAAGTCACGGCACCATCAGACTTGCAACAGGCCATCCGACAGTTAATCGACATTCGCCGCCAGTATCTTGGAGGCACATTGTCTGTACTGACCGAATCAGACAAACACCTCTACGTCGCCCGTCGTCAGGGAAACGGCCAGAAAAATGGTGCCATCATCGTACTCAATAACCACGACACCGACACCCTCAGCATCACCCTCAACGTCAATCCCGACGGCTTCACCGACTGGTCAGGCCAAACACTGGTTAATCTTCTTAATCCCAAAGAGACCATCACCATCGGCAATGACGGCCAAGCCACCCTCTCAGCCCCCAAACGTGGTTACTCAATTTGGACTATCCAATAGAGATAAGAAGATGAAACAGAATCTGCCAGTCCGCTACGTTCTATTATCAAAATCGCCCAAAACTCTGAACATTTGTTCAGACTTTCACCCTCGCCCCCACTTTTCCGCCTTTGCCGAGGGCTTTTTCGTGGGACTTTCTGTAACTTTGTGGCTCGGAATGACTCTCGGAGGCGGTTACAGCATGACGTGAATGCCCCGAACGGGATATTTCCGCGAAAACGTAGAATATAATAAAAAGGTAAAACATAAAACGAAATAACATGAACAAAGCAAATTCAGAAATGTTCAAGAAGAGCAACGGTAAGACAAGTAATGGAGATGGCGGTTTACGCAGTTCTATTACTGATTATGAATTCGAGGAAGCTAACTCATGGGACAATGTGGTTTCAGATGGTATAATCCGTAAAAGAAATGATATGAGGAAGTCTTTGTTGATAATAGTTATATTGCTATTCACTTATGGGCAATTCTCCTTTGCCCAGCAGTTCGCTTTGCAATCAACCTGCAAGATAGTAAAAGCAGAAGGAAATAGGAGTGTGACATTGAAAATTGAGGTAGACTCTTTTATCTGTCAGGAAACTCAGATGGCTTATCTTTACGATATAGTAGGAAATGATTACATCATTTACGACTCCATCATGCTTGTACCAGATAGGTATCAGTATCAATTATATGGTCGAACGGATTTTGAAACCGAACTATGCCTTATGTTTTCAAAGCGAGGCCCATGCCAAATGTTTATAGTGGCTATGCCAGGTGATTCCTTAACGGTTAATATCAGTGCAAAAGATAATATTTGCGGTATATACCGTAAACATCTAACGAAAGAATCTGCCCATCAGAAAGAAGTTTTAGATATTTCTGATATGGTTTTCGCAGACGATAAGACTTATGAAGAAAAACAATCGTATTATGCCAATATACTTGAGACGACAGATTCCCCATATTTAGCTAATTTGGCATGGTTGTATTTCAAAGGTGAGAAAAAGGAAGAATATTTGGATTTGATTAGTAAGCGTTTCCCGAACTATCTCCCAATAAGATGGAAAGTTGAGAGATACAAATTTCCGGAACCCTCAGAGGAAGCAAAAAGAATGTCTGAAGTCGTAAAAAGAGTATTATTCTCAAGATGAAAAAGAACAGTAACTATATTTTATTATTTTTTTTGCTGATGTCGATGACTGCAGTCAATTCATATGGGCAATCGGACTCTACGAGATTGCAAGTGACCTACGATGTGCGATATTTGAACTACGAAGAAGACGACTCGCTGTCAAGGGATATTGCACGACTTGACATTGGGACTTATGCATCGCGTTATTATAGTCTCGTATTGGAGTGGTATAAGGAGAACCCCCAGGGACACGACCCTTATACGGGTACGCGTAGCAGACATGAGGATGTGTTCAAGAACATGCCAGAACTTGGACAAATAGCATTCATCCATATGCCTTATTGGCTGACTACGCAAGACTCTGTTAATCTTTTTAATTGGCAGTTGATGGAGGGGGATTCCATTGTATGCGAATATCCCTGCAAAAAGGCTATCGTCGATTATAGAGGCCGCACATGGATGGCCTGGTACACACTTGACATCCCCTATAGCGACGGACCGTGGAAACTATGTGGACTGCCTGGTCTTATTCTTTATGCACAAGATAATGAAGGCGAGTTCTTTTTCAATTGTATTGGTGTTGAGAAGGGAGATGGGCACTCTTTCTCTTTCCCTTCTTACCCCAAAAAGCAAATAGTTACTCCTGAAAAAGCAGAAGAATTGCTTCTTCTTGAAGCAGCAGATAATGATAGTTATGTTTATATGATGTCTGGAGCAAGGATTACGGCCCGATACGATGCCAAAGGTCATCGTTATACTTGGAAGTCAAAAACTGCCGTACCGTACGAACTATTCCCGAAATATCACAAACAGCGAAAAAATACAGCATATTAGTGCACAAAATATGGGTCAATTTGGTGATGAGACCTTAATAATTCACCTATGAGAGTTAATACATTAAGTTCAATTAAAAAATCAAAGAAATGAACAAAACAAATTTAGAAATATTCAAAATGAGCAAGGCTCATATGAACAATGTTAATGGCGGTAGAATAATCAAGTGCAACGTCCTTGATATTGATTCTGGATATTCTGTTGAAGTTGAATTGGAATCGGGAACCAATGTTGATAATGCTGTTGCTGCCCTAAATGATGCCTATGGCGATTGGTTGTTTATCACCTATTAATAGTTCATTATTTATGATATTACAAATAATCATATGAATTCCTTGTTTAATATATTACTAATATTAATTGTTCCTTTATGCTCAATAATGAAGGAACAGAATAAAAATGACTCTACCATATTGTCAGTAACCTATGATGCATATTATAAAAAGTTCGAAGAAGAGCCAAAGATTGAGAAAGACCTTATGCGCTTGGATATTGGAGAGCACTCATCGCAATATGTTAGCGTAAGACTAGAATATGTTTCCAAGCATAAGAATGATATTATTGCAAAGAAAATCAAGATTCCTTATGAAGGTTATACAACATTGCGGGATGAAGTTTATAAGAATACTCCCAAAAGTGGCTATATACAGTTTGTTCACATGCCGGGCTGGGTTTCTTGTCGTGACAAGATAGACAGGTTGTTTGAATGGAAATTATTAGAAGGAGATTCCGTTGTTTGTGAATACCCTTGTCATAAGGCTGTTACCACATTCAGAGGCCGGACATGGACTGTATGGTATACACTTGATTTGCCATACAGCGATGGTCCGTGGAAATTCTGTGGTTTACCAGGATTAGTTCTTCATGCTTACGATTCAGATGGTTGTTTTCGCTTCAACTGCATCGGTATCGAGAAAGGTGACGGACACGAAATCAGGATGAAGACGCCGAGTGCTGGTATCATTGAAACCTATATGCCAGAACGTGTTGCAGAGATCATGATGTTGGAGTATTGGGATCCTTCCGCTCATCTATCTCAAATGACAGGCATGCCGGCAAAGGTTACAAGAATGTGGAATCCTCAGGGGAATGAAGTTAAGATAGTTCCTAAGACGCGAATTCTATATGAGAAGTTTCCTGGTGTCAATGTCAAGAAGAAATATTCACAGAAGAAAAGATCTACTAAAAAGAAAAAATGAAGCGCTTGCTGCTATACCTTATTATATTAGTCTCTCTCGTTGGTAGGGCGCAGACCTTCACAGGGCGGGTGACAGACAAGAGCGGGAAACCGCTTGTGTCTGCCTCCGTCGTGGCAAAAGGGGATGGCGGCTCTGTCGTTGCATTTGCAAGGGCTAGGCAGGATGGACATTTCTCGCTGACCATTCCACAAGGGAAAGAAGCAAAGAGTATTGAGTTTCTGATGATGGGTTTTGGCAAGGTGGTTATTCCGCTTAAAGACTATAAGAACGGTCAGACCATCAAGATGCAAGAACAGACCATTGCCTTAAAGGAAGTAAAAGTAACGCCACAGCGCATCCGCGAACAAGGTGATACGCTAACTTATTCAGTAGCAGGATTCATGCAGAAGCAAGACCGTTCGATTGCAGATGTCATAGCGAAAATGCCGGGATTGGAAGTTCTCCCATCAGGTACTATCAGGTATCAGGGCAAGGCTATCAACAAGTTTTATATAGAAGGAATGGACTTGCTGGGTGGTAAGTATGCTATGGCGAGTGAAAACCTTTCAGCCGACAAAGTGAAGAGCGTACAGGTATATGAGAATCATCAACCCGTGAAAGTTCTCAAAGATATAAAGTTCTCTGAACAGGCAGCACTCAATCTGGTACTGAAAGACGAAGCCAAGAATGTATGGCAGGGCGTGATAGATGTGGCTATAGGCTATGGCGACGATTGGTTGCGTGATGCTCGATGGCTGGAGATGGTGTTTGGACGCAAAAAGCAGAGCATTTCGATGGTGAAAGCCAACAATACAGGCAAGGATATTGAACATGAAGTTACAGACCTAACACAGTTCGACAAGACTGCTCCGACGGAGGATGGTATATTGAACAATATTAATCTGGGGGCACCAAGTCTCGATGCGAGAAGGAGCAAGTTCAACGATACCTATATTGCCGCCACCAACTGGCTGTTCAAGACGAAAAAGGACGATGATCTGAAGTTGCAGTTTACTGGTCTTTATGACCATAGCCGCCAGCAACAGGATAGGAAGACTGTCTATCTAGATGCCGACTCTGCCATTATCACTGAGGAACAGACAGCAACAAGTACCCGTAGCGAATGGCAGGCAGAACTGCTCTACAAGGCTAATCGAGACAATCACTATCTGTCGAATACGCTAAAGGGCTATATTGACTTTAAAAAGAGTGAGGGACTTTCTATGCTAAACGGGTGCCCGACGCCCCAGCGGGTTGAGCCTCGCAAACGATACATCGTGGATAACCTTGAGCTCATCAACAAACTGAAAAATGGGCAAAGTTATTCCGTCACCTCATTGTTTAGTTACAGTTATCTGCCAGGCACGTTACTTCTAACCAATGACAGTATTCAGCAACTTACCCAACAGATGCTCTACTGGAAGACCTACGCCTATTATCAACACAGCATCAAGCAGTTAAAAGTGACATGGCAGGCAGGTTTTGAAACAAAAACGCAGTGGCTGACACTGAACAACAAAGACCGCTACAGTGAATACCTGCCATACGTGGAGCCGTCAATCAGTTATCGTGAAGGAGCATGGAGCATCAGCCTGAACGGGCGGCTTAGTTGGCTCATGCGTCAGTATCAGAAGAAGAACAGCCAGAATTTCCTTGCCGAGCCGCGCCTTTTCATCCGCTACAGTCTGACTTCCAAACTTGACATCAGCGGCAGTTACAGTTACCGATGGACTCCCAGCGACATCACTACTATCACCCGTCAGGCTTATTACACTGATTACCTCTCCCGTCAAAAAGGTTCGGGAGAGTTTGAGAACGCCACAGGGCAAACGGCCAGTCTCAGCCTTGGCTACCGCAACGTGATGACAGGTATGTTCAGTAGATTCACTTCTGGATACAGCAATCTGCGTGATGCCGTTATCTATGAGAGTCAACTTGTGAATAATGTCTATATTCGTCAGGCTACCGATTTCCGCCAGGACCGGGAGACCTTTAGCCTTTCTGGCAGTTTGGGCAAATCCATCTTTTGGGCAAAGCTCAGTATAACACTGAACGGAAGTTACTCATGGACCAATTACGACCTGCTGATCAATCACTCTCTTGCCCGTCAGCATACCCGCAACGGCAGAGCCTCGCTGCGGTTCTCATTGAAGCCTACTCGCTGGCTCTCCATAGAGGAAGAGTCTGCTTACCACTACAGCCACCAGTCGATGACAAATGCACTTCAATCGTGGAACCATGAGTTAAAAGTGTTCATATTGCCAGGCAAATGGCAGATAGAATGGACGAATGAACTCTATCATAGTAACGATAAATCCGTTTCTACCAATTATTTCAGCGATCTCTCCATATCCTATCGCGCCAAGACCTTCGAGGCAGGACTTTTATGCTCTAACCTCTTCGGCACACGCAACTACCGCCGTCACTACACCACCGACTATACCGACATCATCGCCCTCAATCAACTCCGCCCCCGAGAGTTCCTGGCGAGAATATTCTTTAATGTATAATGCAAAATGAAACAAGAAAGAATCAAAATAGAATTGAAACAATGGGCATTGTCAGATGCAAAAGAACTGACGAGCCTGTGTAATGCTGTTAACAGGCGTTTCCTTTCAGACCGTCTGCCCAATCCTTATACAGAAAAGGATGCGGAAGAATGGTTGAAGATGGTTACCGATAATGAAGCAACAACAGGTGTCTATCGGGCCATTGTTTGTAACGGAGAACTTGTAGGCAGCATATCGGTTGAGAAAAAAGATGGTGATGCAGGAATCGGTTACATGCTCCTTAATGACTATTCAAACAAAGGGATAGGCACAGAGGCAGTCAAACAGATATGCTCCATTGCATTCAAGGTTTTGTCGCTTGAACAAATAACAGCCAATGTCTTTCAACCAAACATCGCTTCAATACGGGTTCTACAGAAGAATGGTTTCAAGCATAAGGGTACCTTACCAAATGCCGTCGTTAAGGATGGGAATGATTATGACTTGCTTATTTACGGATTGACAAAAGAAACGATATAAAGCATAAGCAAGATGAAACATACAAAACTTCTCTTTCTCCTAATTGCCGCCCTCGCCTTCGCCTCTTGCGGCAGCGACGAACCAAGATATGCCGACCCGGAGGCACACGAAAAGACCGTGAAGCTGAATGAACAGTACGGGCCGCTCATGGTCGGCACATGGCACTACGAGAACATCAGCGACACGCAGCGATACTTCGAGCTCCTCACCTTCCAGGCCGACGGCACACTGACGGGAATGCGCAAATGGCAAACCCGCAAGCCCGTCACCATCGACGGTAAGGAACAATACACCGACTGGGAGGACGTGGAACTGAGCGGTACGTTCAAGGGAACGTGGCAACTGAGATACTGGAGTCCCGAGGGCAACAGCGGCGAGAAGCGCAACTGCCTGCAACTGACCGCCACATACGACGATGCCGGGCGCAACTACATGGCCTACTCCTGCGCCCTCACCTTCGCCTACGCCGACGCCACCACCCTCCGCATCCAAGGCTATTACGTAAAAGCCCCCGACGGCTGGATCAACTACCAGCGCGGCCCGTCCGAACCAAGTTTCTGAAATGACATTTAATCACCTGCATATGAAACAAGCAAAACTTCTCTTCCTCCTGATTGCCGCCCTCGCATTCGCCTCTTGCCGTCCAACGGCACGGCAAACGACGGCAGATGCGGAACAGCCGACCGACAGCACCGAGGCGGTGACCAGTGCGGACACCCTGCGCCTCGTCATCATCGACAAAAGCATCTCGCGAATCGACTCCGTGGTGCAGGCGAGGATCATCAACCCCAACGACTACGATGTGAACTACGGACAGGAGTACACCATCGAGCGCGAGACTGACGGCCACTGGCAACAAGTTCCATTCCCCAAGAACTTCGGCTTCGCCTCCGTCCTGAGCACCGTAGCCGCCCACGGCTCCGCCACCGTCTATGGCCATATCGGCCTGCTCCATCTCACGCCCGGCCACTACCGCCTGACCAAACAAATAGACAATCGCACCCTCTCCGATGACTTCTACATCCCCAGCAACATCACCTTCCCCACACCTGTCTATAGGTAAGAACTTGCTGTATAACGTAAACCTGTCAGCCCCATTCGTCACAATGACGTATGGGGCTGACTGCATTTGTGGAAGATTGTTAGTTACCTTTCTCATCATATCAAGCTACGTTAATGTTACCCTTATGTTTGCTGGCCAGTTCAAGAGCCTTGTCAGCGTTGACTACAATCTTTCGGCCTACCTGGGTGATAGCATCATTGATGATACCACTCTTCTTGATACGGCTGGCCGTTGGTATGCTGCAGCCGAATATCTGGGCGATACCTGCTATGCCATAGACGTTATGCTCCTCCTGTTTGGGCTGAGTCAGCAGCATCTGTGCCTGTTGGTTTGATGTAATACTTGTAATGAGGAATGCAAGTTCCTCGCCGTCCATTTTGCAGATGGGAGTCTTCAGCAGCTCTGCGAGCTTCAATGAATCATTTGTTGTTGTCATGTCTTTGATATTTTAATTGTTATTATCCTGATTCTAGCGATTGGCTGTTTTCCGAATCGCGGTGCAAAGATGCGATTTAGCGAGCGCCAACAAACTCGTTTGATTGGCCGAGCGTGAGCATCTTCGCCGTTTGCGACGGCAAAGATAGACAATGTTCATCAAACAAATGGTCGGTTGAAATACTCCTTAATTCAACCGACCATTATTTAAGCTCTGTTAGCCGTCGAGCCTTATACCTCCATCGCTGCTGCTTGGAATACCTCTATGCCAAGACCCTCTTCAATCTCAGAGATTGTCTTGAATGAGAAGTTCACCTTGCCAGAAAGAATCTTGCTCACATACTGAGGACTGACCCCCAGCTTCTCAGCAACATCGTTACGGGAAAGCCCATTATCCTGCATGTAGTCCATGATGGCATAGGCTACACGACGGGATCTTCTCAGCCACGAGGCATTCTCCTGCCTCCACTTGGCATCGTCAACGAACGTGGAACGCTCACCTGACTGGTTCGCCTCCAAAAACTGTACTGCTTTTGACTTCATATATTATCCTCCTCTATCATTGAAATGAAACTGTCTGAATCGAATACACCATTGCTGGCAAGAAACTGTCGGCACTGATTGAGCTTGTCGAGTTCCGCTTGGGTATGGCTACGCTCCTGCATCGTCCTTGTGAGCTTGATGGCTCCACCTGTTATGACGAACACATTCTTTTCAAGTCGGATGGCATAGACTCGAAGCCAGCTTGCATGTCCTGTGCGGTTCCAGTTCCTGGCCTTTTCCCTCGCCAACTCCCGGATGGTCATGTCGGCTGAACTGAGCGGAATGAAGAGTTCATCAAGATTTTCCGTGTAGGGTATCTCCAGAATCAGCCTTTCCAACTGCTCTGCATCATCAATCGTGTCTTCAACGGCCTCGCTGATTCTCTCTATATGGAAGAACTCCTGAAGGTCGTTCTGGTTTTCAAGAAAGAAATCCCACAAGTATTCGGCATCGTTCCACTTCTGGAATAGTGCTGCCAACTCGTTATTGGGCTTGTTCATGTCTCTAACTGCCCAAAGATGGTCTTTGCCTTCTATGATACGTTCAAATTTCATATGCGCTGCAAATTTAATGTTTATTTTTGAAATGTGCAACTTTTAAGTTGCGTTTTTGTGTTCTTATATGTCTTTTTTGCCGAATAGGACAGTCCATCGGTCAATTATTGCCTTTGCCTGCTGCCATTTCTTTCCCTTTGAGCCTAAGAGTTTGGGATTTGCCAGAAGCTCATGATAGCGTCTTTGGGGGACATCCGGGCCTCCAAGTGGTTTCGGTGACAACGACTGCAAGGCTCGATGGAAGGTGATATAACTGCAGGGCTGTATCTTTCCTGTCTGTCGCAGGGCATATAGCAGATATGCGAGGCGAGACGTTTGAGGGTTCTCGCGAAGATAGTCCTGGATCTTTGACTTCAGGACTTCCGTATCACATATCAGCAGTTCGTCGAGTGTCCGGCTGTCCTTTTGCTGGCCACCATGCGTATGACTGTCACGCAAGGCCAAACGAACCTCTTTCCAAAGGTCATCATTGGAAGTGTTGTTGGCAAGTGCTTCCCAGCTTTCCTTCGTCTCGCTTCTATTAGTGAGGCTATGACTAACGAAACTTCGAATGCACAAACGGAACATTTCAGAGGTGAAGCTGGAACTATGATTCCCTACCATCTGGTGACTGAACAAATCGGCCATCTGGCTCAGTCCGTGGTCGAATGTTACGAAGAAATAGATGCAGTAAGCAAGGGCATCGCTATCTATAATAGTTCTTTTGTAGAGCCTGTCAAGGTACTCTGGCACGAAAAGCAGTGAATACACATACACTGTCTTAGCCACCAGTAGCCCTATGCCTTGTAGTGCTTCCTGCTCCTCTACCGTTAGCTGGCCATTAAGCCTGTCGGCTATCAGATTGGTGCAAAGATCATTGAGGATGCATTTCATTGACAGGGGCATAGCCAAGACGCTCTGCTCGAAGTCATCCGTTCTAATGATAGTACAATCCTGTTTCATTGAATCAGTCTGTTCTATCCGGCCTGTGGCGAAGTTCATGCTGATGAGGGCATGATTGAAGATACACTCTGCCGCCAATTGATCATATCTGGAGAATGCAGCCTGGTCATTCTTCACGGAGTCAGGATCCCCTATATATTTAAATATGTACGCGTAAAAGGAACGGGCATCCTGTGGCATACAATCATTAAGCAACGTCATCATCCGCTCCATTAACGACAGGTCACCTTTGTCAATGGCTGCAATTTGCCGTTTGAAGTCATCGTATTCTTCCTTATGTTTTACTTTCCATTCCCTAACGGCCTTGTTTGCCGCTATTCTGTTATCCTTTTCTGTCATCTTATAAGTGTTAAATCTAAATAAGGGTAATCATTCTAAAAATACCCTCAAAACGTAATTATTACATTTTTATCACCATTTTGACTATGTGAGGAACAACCCAAAAATCGATGTTTTTTACTATTCTTACATAGCTACAAGTTCTTGTTCCAGTTGCTGCAGTTCTTTCTTTTTAAGCATAATCAAAGCCTCTTTCAAGTCTGCCTCGGAGAAACTGTGCATCTTCTCAAAGATAGCTTGCTTACCTGACTCGAATATTGTAATATTCTCTTGGGGCTGGTCACTCTTCTTGTTATCAAGATTAAGCAACAGGTTATTATAGGTCATCCTATCCTCGATAGTCCAAGGCGAAATGTAACGCATGGTTATCTGTCCTCTGTTGCCAAGACTATGCCCCATCGCATCTGAGATATAGTCTCTTGGAACCTTTGCCGCATGAAGATTCGTTGCAAACGAATGCCTGGCGTAAGTACCCGTTGGAGATACAGTCCACCCGATTGCAGCGGACACTTTCTTCATTCTGTCTGATATATAACCGTTCACGTCGCTAACTCTACGACGAACCCTTTCTTCGCCTACACTAATGGCATCCTCAGCAATAAAAGGAAGCACCAACTGATCTAACTTTGGCTCAGCAGCATAGTTATCAAGAAGTTCCTTCAATGGCTCAATGATTGGAACAATCACCTCCATTCCCTCACCATCAACCGTCTCGTCCTCAGTCTTATGCCTGATAAACCGAAAGGCGCGCCCATTGCTTTCAAAATAGAAGCTATTGTATCGAAGTAACGCTAAATCATACAGATTACAGCCACAACACAGGTATTGCATCAGGAACATTGCCAATGCCTGATACCTCTGTGTACGCGATTTCTCATCTTTGATAGCATACAATGGATTATCCTTTCTACGGGTATTGTGAATCGGGAAATCAATATCATGGTTCTTCCAATGCAAGTAAAGCTCCGTCATCTGTTCCACAGAGAGAAACCAGCCCTTACGTGATGAACCTGCTGGAATCTTTATCTTATCACGAGTCTTTCCAAACATATAAGCCTTTGGCATCATGTAGCCCTCGCCAATACAGCGGTTTACTACGACTCGGCAAGCTCGAAGCTGAATGCCTTGTGTCGAGGATTTGATATTACGTTCTGTCATACCGTCAATCCATTTGTTGATTACCGCAGAATCCAAGGCGAAACCATCAGCATAGGTGAAGCCAGTAATACGCTTGAAGCACCTATAGGCATCCCCATAGTTTTCGGCAGTACCAGCTTTGCCCAAAGCTCGTTTCTCATTGATAATCTCTTCCCACACGGAAAGGAAAGACGCTGTTTCGCATCGACCTGTCAAGGCCACCTTGATTCGTTCCAAAGTAAGTATGCCGCGCTCACTAACAGTCGTTACAACGTGTACCATACTTGCAAAGACTTCCTGAAGTCTCACCTTTCGCTCAAAGGTTGTTTCAAGTCCTATCCGTTTTTCGCGGTTGCCCTGAGACCTCGAAAGCTTATCCAAATCTTCGTAAGAACATTTCTCGCCAAGTCTGTAGTAATACCGAGAATCATATATTGTGAACCTGATGCACAGAGGAAACAATTTGCTGTTTTCACTATCGGGATGTCTCTTGTCAAGACACATGGCAATGGTGCATGATCCTACCCTATCTTCAAAAAGGGTTCCTTTTCCTGTTTTTCTATTTTTCGATGTCATATTTGCTCACTAAATACTATTTTTCGACATCAAAGTTACTTATAATCTCAAAAGCAATCTTTAAATGCACGTTAAAAAATGTAAACCAGAAAAGGGTGTCAATTTTAATTATTATCTTTGCAAGCGCAATATGGTATAGCATAAAGCGTTCTTTCGCAAAATGTGACAAAAGTGGGAACAAAGGGGGAACAATGACCCCTAAAAAAGCCCATAAAAACCATAGATTGTGTAAAAATATAGGTGTGGGAACAAACAGGGAACAAAGAACTTTCAAAAGTTAGAAATCTCTGCCTATCATCTTGATTATTAAGAATTTAAAGAACAAAGAAAGTGCCAGTCATAGGGCGTCACAAAGCCTCACAGAATGCGGATTCTTCTGCAACTCATAATCTGGAGGTCCCAGGTTCAAGCCCTGGCTGGTCCACAATGAAAATCAGAGAGTTACGAAATGTTCGTAACTCTCTTTCTTGTTCAAGGGAACCTGTAGAGAATTAGGAAGCACTTTCTAAAAGTAACAAAATTAGACATTATGGGCTATTATAGGCTATATCGTGATAGTTTAACGTGAGTTCGATGAAAACAATTTAGTAAATAACAATCTGATTATTAGGTAATTATCGATATTTTTTTTGTAACTTTGTAGTACCACCCATAAAGTCAAACTAAAGAATATCGCTAATGTTTACCGAGGGCAAAGTTAGTGAAATTTTCTGTATGGCGGATGATTTTTGCCGATTTTTTGATGCAATGATGGAAAAATATACTCTCAGAGACACAAAGAAGAGGAAATATCATCGTGATGATACGCTATCCAAGGCTGAGGTGATGGTTATCATCATCCTCTTCCATAATTCCGGCTATCGCTGCCTGAAGCATTTCTATTTGGAGTACGTCTCGAAGCATCTGCGTCACTTGTTTCCAGAACTTGTTTCCTACAACCGTTTTGTGGAACTGGAGAAAGAGGTAGCCATTCCTCTTGCCCTGTTCATCAAAAAGGTGTTGCTTGGCAAATGTACCGATATCAGCTTCGTGGACAGCACGCCACTGAGGGTCTGCAAGAATCGTTCCAACGTCTGTTTTTTGGCGGTATTCAGCTGATCACAAAACTAAAGAGCAACATGAAAGGTGCTCTGCTGACCATGTCGGACAGACTTTTGACAAGGAAGAGAGCCATTATAGAGACCGTTAATGACAAACTCAAGAATATCGCTCAGGTAGAGCACTCACGACACAGGTCGTTCGATAACTTTATGGTCAATCTGCTAGGAGCACTTGCTACATATTGCTTCTTCCCCAAGAAACCATGCATAGCATGTGAGAGGCTTATCGACAACCATTTAGCACTCTTTTAATTCATCGAACTCACGTTAAAATAGGGATTGTCGTTTAATTCTTCTTGTATAGGCCAGCATGATGCTTTGCCCTTGATAATGTGTGGCATTAGCCTTTTGTTAACGTGAGTTCGATGTAAGAAAAGTGCCCCAAAAGTTGTAGGAGTGAAATATTTTTTGAGCGACAAACCATCTCGACTTATCGCTCTTCAAGTAGTGTTTGCTATTTATTCAGAGTCCCATGAACCTTGCAGAAATCCAGTAACATACTCACAGAATAAGCATCAATGCCCACGCTTTTAGCAAAGATTGAGTCTCACGACTCACTAATCAAATAGTCGGCCAAACCAATACAACCCGGGGGATTGGGTGTACACTATATTTCTTATAGATATGTCACGGTCTCTTCTATCGGCTTGCGGCTGTTGTGGTTAGCCAGTGGCCCTGCTCCTTCAGCAGCATATCCAAGTGCCAGACACGTCAGAATCTCTTCGTTTTCTGGCAACTGGAAGGCTTCGGTCATCTTGTCTGGGTCAAAGAAGTTCACCCAGCAACTGTCCACCCCCATACTCTTCGCACAGAGCATCATGTGGGTAGTAACGATGGAGGCATCCTCAATACCAGAGTCGTACTTCTGACCGGGATATGTAAATACGTTATTCTTGTCGAAGGCAACGATGAGCATCGTTGGTGCACCATAACGGCACGGAGTAAGCATGTCAATCTTGCTGATTCCCTCTGCCGACTGCACCACATACACATGCTGCTCCTGTAGGTTCTTGGCCGTCGGTGCCAAGCGTCCTGCCTCCAGAATGCTGTCCAATTGTTCCTTACTGATCTGACGCGAGTCAAACTTCTTGCAGGAGTACCTGCTTCTTGCTAATTCAATGAAATCCATAATTATAGTTGTCTTATCCGTATTGTTTAAAATTCAGCAACCTCTACCGTCAATACTACAGGCTGCACCCATTCCCGAGCTTTGCTCGCCTACCCGTAGCCTTTCCTCTTGTGGTCTCGGTTCCAAACCAACGTCCTTCGAGTAGAGCGTCACCGTCCCGTCCTCCAGCACATAGCATGGAATGCCCAAATCGTCAACTGCCTTCGCTTCATCGAAAGCTGGGTGTGTGTCGCGCAACTTGATAAACTCCTTAAGGTTTCTCACATGCTTGCCGATGTCTATCACCTGGAAATTCGGATTCCCTACAACCTGCTTCTCCACATACTCGCAGTCGGGGCAGGTCTCCATCACATACATCTTTATCATAGTGGTACAAATTTTATTGTTCTGTGCCACAAAAGTACGAAAAAAAAGTCAATTTCTCATCACAAACTATCAAATCACCCTCTCTTTTATGCTAAATTAGTTAATTCCGTCTCGTTTCTCACCGATTTTCACTACTTTTGCAAAACAAAAGTTTATATACGACCGAATATGACACAACAATATGCAAGGGTATCAGTAGAAATGCCTACAAGCAAAGATAAGACTTCTCTCAGTCAAGAACTGACTTACGAGATAGAGCAGAGTGACATCAATGACGAATTTACCGTCAAATTCTGATTATGGAAAAGAAAAGCGAAACCTACCAGATAGCCTCCGACATCCGATGGCAGGATGCCGGTGAGGGCATTGTCCGTCAGATAATGGGCTACGACGAACACCTGATGATGGTGAAAGTGAAGTTCCAGCAGGGAGCCGTTAGCACTCTCCATCAGCACCCCCATACTCAGAGTACCTACGTGGCCAGTGGATGCTTTGAAGTGACTATCGGCAAGGAGAAGAAAGTTATCAAAGCTGGAGATGGCTATTATGTGGCTCCCAACCTGCCACATGGCTGCGTTTGCTTAGAGGCTGGCATCCTCATCGACACCTTCAGCCCTATGCGCGAAGATTTTTTAAAATAAGTGGTATATGGCAGAGCAATTTGAAGATATATTGAGAAAGGACTTGCACCAGTTCCTACTCTCCATGAAGGAGGTGGACGACCGGTTGCCAGAATGTCCTGATGCACCAGCACATCGAGCCAGCCACCAAGGAAGCTTTCGATGCCTACGTCGCCTGCCTACACCAGCTTTACCTCGTAGGAGCCGCCATGCAACTCAAACGAATGGGCTATCACATGACAAAGATGAATTGACAATGCAGAACAACAGCGCCACCAGACAACATCAATTTTTCGTTACAGGCATGTTAGATCCTTGCCAAGCCATGATGCCACCTTTCAGATTCACGCACTTGTAACCGACATCAGCCAGCCGTCCGGCAGCATTAGCCGAACGGCGACCACTGCGGCAATAGACCGCAATGGCCTTGTCTATAGGCAGCGTTGCCTTTACCTTCTCCACGAAATCACTCTGTCCCTGGTCAATCTGGATAGCCCTCTCGATATGCCCTTCTGCAAATTCAGCAGCCGTCCTCACATCAAGCACCACCACACTAGTATCTGCAATCAGTTCTGCGAACCCCAGCACATCCGTATTCTCAAAATTCTGCTGGCCACATGCCGTTGTAAGCCCAAGTGTAGCCAGTAAACAAGTCAATAACTTCTTCATATATACTTTCATTTTTATATTGCAAGTGCCATCTTGCGGCAGAGCGTATCGAAATACATTAGAGTATCTTCTTGCTTGAACCCATACGAGGCATAACGCTGTGCCAACTTGGGATAACTCTCATCACAAATCAGCGCTACACGATGGAAGCCTGCCCGCTTTGCCATTTCTACGGCATCGTCAAACAACACTCTCCACAGCCCATGCCCACGAAACTTTGGAACAAAGGCTAAAGAATCAAGATAGTATTCGCCTGTCGTTGTCTCTGGCACGTCACCCGAACCGAGCAGCCGTCCGTCAGGCATCACCCAGGTATTCCGTCGTCTTTCCTCATGCGTGGCACCATCGTATGAGATGAGTCCCCCAGCCAGCTTGTCCTCGCACCTCAGAAGTCGAGTGTTCTTCCAGCTATAGAGCGTGTCCTCACGAGCACCATGCTTCTTCAGAAACGAAGGCACATCATTCATGTGCATTCCCTGGGCCACAATCCACGCAATGAATTCTGCATCCTCTGGCTTAGCCGATATTACCACTACATTCTCCATATTATTCAGGAATGTTCTTGCTTTGTTATCACTCACTCTTTCGCCGCAATCACTTCAATCTCGACTAATGCACCTTTCGGCAACGTCTTCACTGCAACAGCCGACCGTGCAGGATATGGCCCTGCGAAGAATTCGGCATACACTTCGTTCATCGCTGCGAAGTCATTCATATCAGCCATGAAAACTGTGGTTTTGATGACGTTGCTCATGCTGAGACCAGCCTCACGGAGAATGGTCAGAACGTTACTCAGCGACTGGCGTGTCTGTTCCTTGATGCCACCCTCTATGAAAGAGCCGGTTGCAGGATCAATGGGTATCTGGCCTGACGTATATACGAGATTCCCCACTTGGATGGCCTGACTGTAGGGGCCGATGGCAGCAGGTGCTGCACTGGTGTTGATAATTTGCTTCATATCAATCATGTTTTAGAAGAATTTCACGATGTCATTCAACGGTCTGTGCAGTGGTTGCTTTGGATCCTGTGCCCTGTAGCCAAGCGAGATGACGGCCATGACGGTTTCACTCTCAGGTATGCAGAACAGGCTTCTGAGTGCATCAGCATCACGCATGCCCATAATAAGCGTATCGAAACCCATGGCACGAGCCTTAAGAACGAGATAGCAGTTGCTCAATCCGTTGTCATAGGCTCCCCATCCGTCGCCAATCTCGTTGGTCTGATTGCCCTGGAAGAAACCCGACTTACCGCGCTCAAACGTCGATACAATCAGCACAGGAGCGTCCTTGATGCGCTCCTTGTTGCCGCCAACCATGTCCTGTACGGCCTTCACCTTCTCCTCGCTGATGGCCACATAGTATTTCGTTGGCTGTTGGTTTGCCCACGATGGTGCCTCCTGAGTAGCCAACAGCAGCTGGCGCACTTCTGCCTCAGAAATCTTCTTCGTGGCATCGTAGGCACGGATGCTGCGGCGAGAGGTCAATACTTCGTCAAACGACGGTGATGCGTTCTCTTTCGTCTGCTGGTTGCCATTGTAGCAGCCAGTCAGTGTCAGCAGCGCAATGGCTGCACATAATAACATTTTTTTCTTCATAATCGCAGTTTTCTTATTTAGTGTTCACTGATTAATTGGCTTCCACTTGTAAGGCATGTCTTAGTCCAGCCCCAGCAATGGTCACCAAAGTTAAAACTCTCAATAAATCGTATAAGGTATGACAAAGCTCCCTGAAGAACTTCATCACATTCTTGGCGAAGTAGCACATCCCAGTCCAGCATTCTGCGGTATCGGGGAGCTTGGCTCTTATGTCGTTGGCTTGATAAACTCTCTTGCCTGTACCAAACGAGCATTCGATCTCATTTCTCTTCCCTACGGCCATGGTCATAGCGGCCTGCCGTTCTGGACTGGGCGGCTCCTTTGGAGGCCGGCCAAGCGGCTTCGAGTAGCTCTTGATTTCTTCTTCCTTTTGCTTGCTGGCAGCTTCCTTCATCTCCTGTTCGCGTTTGAGAAGCGATTCTGTCATCTTGTTGATGTCATCCTCACTGATGCGCTTGCGAAGATCTACGAAAAGAGACGGATCAAAGATGGGCTGGTCAGTGAACTCCTCCAGACCGCAAAGGTACTGCATGTAGGGATTCTCCTGTATCATCTGGATGGTGTCAACATCAGAAAGACGGGTGGCATGCTTGATAACCATAGCACCTATCACCATGCGGGCGGGTTTGGCACCTGCACCCACAGTCTGGTTGTTGAGTTTCTGACCATACTGCTGCTCGTAGTCTTCCCAGGGGAGATGGTCGCCCAGCCATACCCAACGGTTTGTCTTGTCCAGCCCGTCAAGGGAGGACCTGAAACCGTCAATGGTCAACTGCTTGTATCGTGGCTTGAATCTCATCTGCTTGTCAGTTTTAACACCCAAAGGTACTCATTTTTTGTTAAACAAAAGAAGAATTTATGTTATAAATATTTAAATACCAATAAGATAAATATTAATCAGTGAACACTATTTAGTTTAGTGAATGGATTGTGCCATCGCTTCTCTTATCTGATTATATGCCCTTATGGCATCCCGCATAATCTCGTCATGGTCAAAAGCCAGTTTTGGCAATGCTGACAAAGGCCACCACTCTGCATTTGCAGCATCATCCTGTCCATTGACAGCTACAGGTGCATCAACAATAGCAAGATAAGCCACCGTTACCGTCCTCCCTCGTGGGTCACGGTCAACCTTGGAGTAAGCACCTATCTGATGTACCTCTCTAATCTTCATTCCCGTTTCCTCTTCAAGTTCACGGATAACACATTGCTCCGTTGTCTCATCCATATTCATGAAGCCACCGGGGAATGCCCAACATCCTTTGAAGGGTTCATCACCTCTCTGAACCAGCAGCACCTTTGGTTCTGCCTCTTTTGTTATCACGATGCAGTCTGCTGTTACTGCCGGTCTTGGGTATTTATATGTGTATGCCATAATAATTACAGTTCTTTAAACGCTTCAAGCAACATCTTCATCCCTTCGGAAGCGGTGGTCTTAAAATGAGTGAAACCCAGTTGAGTACATTGTTCCATTTCGCCTGGATCAATCACAAACTTGGGTACTTCATGGTGGGCATAGTTGATAAACCCCGCAGCAGGATAGACTTTCAGCGAGGTGCCAACCACTACAAAGATGTCTGCCTTGCTGACAATATCAATGGTCACATTCATGCTGTCAATATATTCGCCAAACATCACGATATAAGGGCGCAGTTGTGAACCATCCTCAGCCTTGTCGCCAACTCTGATGGGAGTAGTCAGCGGGTATTCCTTTACACAGGTTGTCCGATTATTCATCGAACAGACCTTACTCAATTCCCCGTGCAGATGAATCACCTGAGTAGAGCCAGCCCGCTCATGCAGGTTGTCCACATTCTGCGTGATAACCGTCACTTCATACTCTTTCTCCGACTCTGCAATCATCCTGTGAGCGTCGTTTGGCTCAACCTCCGACAGTTGCTTTCGCCTCCAGTTATAGAAGTCGAGACACTTCTCCGTCTCGTTGTAAAGTGCATCGGTACTTGCCAAGTGAGCCCACTCTTCGTTCGTCCACAAGCCATCCGTGCCACGGAAGGTAGCCAATCCGCTTTCTACGCTGATTCCAGCTCCTGTAAGAAATACTATATGCTGTCGAGTCATTACCTTATTATTTTATATGCTCATAAAACTGTTCAACTAAAGCCTTCATCTCATCAGCCAGATAGGTCTTGATCTCTGTTTTCACAGATTCAGGAATCTCCCAGATAGCTTCTGCGATACTGCCTACAGTGGCACCAAGTGTATCGGCATCAGCACCAAGAGCGACGACCTTTCTTACTGCATCCTCAAACGATGTGCTTTGCCCTATAATCCATAGAGCCACAGGAACTGTTCTTTGGCAGGTTTCATCGAAGCGGTTGATAACGTTTTCCTTCTTGATGTTAATGTCGTAGCCAGAGAACTCTACGCACTCCTTCAGGATTTCATCTATATGCTGAGCGGCCTCCTTGTTCTGACGTTTTAGCTGCAAAGCCAGAAAGATAGCCAGTGCCACCGTCTGCGCTCCCTTGATTCCCTCGTCGTGATTATGCGAGGGAATTGCTGTTGCTGCCGCAGCATCAAGCATTTCGTCCAAATATTCATACCAATAAGCCACAGGGCTAACTCTCATTGCGGCACCATTACCAAAGGAATTATATGGCTTGGGATTATAACTCCGCACCCACTGGGCAAACCTGCCGCTGGATAAACTGCGCCAGCGTGTTGCTGCGCTTCTCCCGCGACTCCGACACGCGCCCAATCACCTGACCACCACGCTGATAGAATGTCACGCCCTCAATGCGGAGCGTCTTGGGAATCACCAGTCCCAAGCCCGATTTCTTCATTTTCACCATTTTCGTATCCTATATGTTTCGCTGTTCCTTTGTTATTACTTCGATGTAGCCTCGATACACCTTCGGTCGTTCTTCGGTACTTGTCCGCTATTTGGTCGCTATTTGCCCGCTACTTGTCCGGTTCAGAACCGGACATATACCGCAGAAATATCACAGCACTACCGCACATCAATGCCGACTAATTGCTTACTAATTGCCGACTGTTCGCTGAGTACAGTTAGGCTATGCTGGGCAAAAATACGAATTTTCCTTTAATTCTGAGCGTATGAAAGAAGAATAATGAACTTATTCGCCACCTTTTGTGTGATTTTTGTTGTTTTGTGTTACTAATTCGAAGATTTTTGTGTAATTTTGCCGTCGGTTTCCGCTTTTGTCGGATTCCCAATTGACATTGTGGATAAATTTGCATTCGCTATTATTTCGCGCATAGCCAAAAAGCCTCGCAAACTTTAATTGGTATAACAAGCACCGAAATGATATGTGACTGATGGCTCGTATGGGGCTGTCTGTTCCAGCTGTGAATAGTGATGCACACGTTTGGGCGTGGTGCATTCTTACAGCTGGACGGGGGTACCAATGCGAGACTTGCCTCCTGCTATGCGCAATAAAGGTGCATCATGCCTTTTTTGCGTCTTGGCGTGATTGATAGTCGGGTGCTATTGCAAAACTATCAATCTGCATGGCACAGAAGAATTTGAACGCTGCAAAAACAGCAAAGAAAGATGAGTTCTACACTCAGTTGACGGACATAGAAAGGGAACTGCAACACTATTGGCCACACTTCCGCGACAAAGTGGTGCTTTGTAATTGTGATGACCCCTATGAAAGTAATTTCTTTAAGTATTTCGCACTGCGATTCAATCAGCTTGGGCAAGGACTTGGTCAACGGCACACCCATCCGTCAAGACTTCCTGAAGCGGGCACTCGAATGGATGGCCGACCACGAGACGCGTGAGGGGCACCGCCAGTCGGTCGTCGGCTATATGGCCGAACATCAGCACGACCCGAACGCCAACAACCTGTGGCAGTATTTCCAGACGGTGCTGAACTGGGCCATCAACAACTTCGACATGAAGCGGTTCAAGAAGATTATGAAGGGCCTCGACTGGGCGCTGCTCTACGACAAGTACCATACCGAGACGCTTGACACCGTAGCGATGGGGTGTCGCATCTCCGAACTGATGCGCGACAGCGAGATACAGCGTCAGGCGGGCATCATCCCCTACGTGCTGACGGGCGACGAGCACTACCTCGACCTGCGAGCATTCCCCGAGGACATCAAACTCGCCGTGTGGGAGCAGCAGAGGCATCGCTGCAAAATCTGTGGCAAGGAGTTCGACTTGGAGTTCATGGAGGGCGACCACATCACGCCATGGCACGACCACGGCCGCACCGTCGTCGAGAACTGCCAAATGCTCTGTCGCGAGTGCAACCGCAGGAAGGGGGCGAAATAACGTCGCACCTAATTATATATTATAGGAGCCGACCGAGTTGGGCGGTTCTCTTTTTATCCTCTCTCCCTCACGGTCCGCCGGCTGCTCCCGTCGTTGGTCGCAGCCTCGCGGGACAAGCCTTCTGCAAAGCCTCGTCCCGTTACAAGGTATCTCCGATAGGCGAAGAATCAAAGATAAAACACAAATTTTGTGCCCTTCGAACCTGCTCCGTCATAGTCTGCCGGAACGGGGAACTGACAGATGAGCGCATCGGCATCCTCCTCTTCCAGATAGTTGGCCAACTCCAGTTCAATGGCCATCCGTCTCTCATTATAACTAAGGTTCCAGATACATTCACCAAGAACGGCATTAACTACCGTCCTGATTTCGTCCTGAGTGCGCCAGATGGTATCAAAGTCAGTCATAGTACTCTATCGTCAACTCTTCACTAACGCTGAAATCTTCGTGAAAACCGTCATCGTAGGTATAGACAAGCCGCAAGCCCCGATAGACAGACGGCACTTTCAGCGTATCAAGCAGATGCCACTTGGGACGGCCGAAGTCATACGATTCCCTGTCGAGCAGGATGCGGTTGGTGGTATAGTCGAAATGATAATAGCCACCACCGATGCATTGATCGCCTGGCTTCAGTAGGTCTTTATGCTGATTGACCATGCCGAGACGGAAATAACCATCAAGCGTTATGATGAATTTCGGTAATGTCATTGCCTAATATTTTTTATTTGAGTTTGATGATGTCGCTCCAGCGTGTGGTGGGATTCTTGCTTTTGAAGTCGTGCTTGATAGCGTTGGCAAAGACATCGGCCTTGCCCTTGCCGTCTTTTCTCGTGTACTGCTGGGCACCGATGACGATGGTCTCAGAGCCGTGCATGCGGTTGATGCGGTCGATGACTTCATCGAGGCGGCGCATCTTCTGAATCTGTTCGGCATTGATGTCGAAAAGGTCTTGCTGGATGGGTGAGTCGGTCCCAATACCCATCACGATGACTCCGGCTTTCTTGTACTGGTAGCCCTGCCGGAATATCTTCCGTAGCACATCGCAGGCGGCTCCAACGATGGGGATGGTGCTGCTGGCGCAATTTCTCGGCACAGCGGGCGGCATAATTCGAGACGTGAGTGCGCAGGGTGTCGTAGTCGCTGATCATACCGTTGAACGAGCGGCTGGTGCAGATGGATTTCTTTTTGGCCAGTTTCGAGGCAATCTTAGACAGTGTCTTATTGGGAGCCAATCCGATGCTGATGGACATGCCCAGCTCTCGCTTCACCCTCCGATGCAACCGTTCGCCCCATTGCTGCAGCTTATCGAGGTACATAAAACACTCGTCAATCGAGTAGCGGAAATAGGCAGGTGTCTCTTTGCTGATGATGCTAACCACACGGCCAGTCAGTTCACCGTAAAGTTCGTAGTTGGAGGAAAAGACGGCAATTTTCTGATTGGGGAATTGCTGGGCCAGTTGGAAGTATGGCGTACCCTTTTTGATACCCATCGCCTTGGCTTCATTGGAGCGGGCCTCCACACATCCGTCATTATTCGGCAGCACAACGATTGGCTTCCCCTCCAAGTCAGGACGGAAAACCTTCTCACAGGAGCAGTAGCAGTTGTCCAAGTCAGCGATGCCGTACATATTGATGTCAGATGGATGATGTCAGATGGTCTCGAAGGTGCGGATGAGATGAATCACCACGCCCCATACTTGGAAGTCGTCACCGGCCTCTATCTTAAAGATGGGATAGTCGGGGTTGGCAGGACGCAGTTCGATATACCCGTCGCTCTTATGCGTCAGGTCAAGGTACTTGATGGTGAACTCGCCATTCCAGAAAGTCACGACGATGGAGCCGTTATGCGGTTCCACGGCACGGTCGATGATGCCCCTGTCACCATCGAAGATGCCTGCGTCCTTCATCGAGTCCCCTTCTATGTCGCCATAGAACGAGGCTTCAGGATGCCGGATGTAGTCGCGGTTGAAGTCCAGTGGCTCATGGATGTAGTCCTCGGCAGGCGAAGGAAAGCCTGCCTTCACCCCTGCATGTTGCAGTTCCAGTTTTGTGTCAAACACACCGCGTATGATCTTGATATTACTCATCAGAACTCCTGTTTATTCATAAATCATCCTAAAATCAGGTACAAAGTTACACAATAATCACGGGAATTTATCAGAAATGACTAATTTTGCAACATCTTTTAATGATATAGGTAAACAGGCTTAACAAAATAGCATTGATTATGATTTACGGAATTACAAAAGGAACAGATTTTGAGAAATTGTGCGACGGGGCTGCAAAAGCCGAGGCCGCAGGAGTGATGACCTACTATGCACTGGCTCGCATGGCCAAGGAGCAGGGCTATCCTGATGAGGTCTCCGAGACCTTCATCAATATGGCTAATCAGGAGGCCGTGCATGCCGGGTTCTATGCCACGCTGAACGGCAAGTATGATGCTGACATCTGGAAGATTGCCGAGTCGTTTGCCAAAGGTGAGGAGAACGGTGAAACGCAGGTGAGCCAATTTGCCAAGGCTTTCCGTGCTGCAGGCCTCAACGAGGCTGCAGACGAGATGGAGATATTTGCCAAGCAGGAAGGCCACCACGGGGCTGCACTGAGGGCGATGATTGAGAGATACAAGAAATAAGGAGGTATTGATATGAAATACGTAAAGACATTCTTCCGTTTGCTGCTGGGTCTGTTTATGACCTATGCTGGCATCAGTCATCTGACGGTTGCACGTCAGGAGTTCGTGGCACAAGTTCCCACTTGGCTACAATTCAGTCCTGGTTTCACAGACTTCGTGGTCTTGGCATCAGGTGTTGTTGAAATCGCATTGGGTCTTGGTATGTTGCTGCTTTGGAAACAGAAGCCAAAGGCTGTTGTCGGTGCTTTGTTGGCACTCTTTTATGTCGCCATCTTCCCTGGCAATATCAATCAGTATGTCAACCATATCTCTGCTTTCGGCCTCGATACGGATCAGGCACGTCTCATCCGTCTGTTCTTCCAGCCCGTCCTCATATTCCTGGCTCTCTGGAGCACTGGCGGCTGGCAACAGCTGAAGGAATGGTGGAAGTGTATCAAGAAGTAAACTGTGCTGATGAAACTGAAGAAGCGAAAAATCAAGTATGCCACCATCTTTTTGCTCTGCTGGTTTACTATTTTGGTCATTCTGATAGATGGCGTTCTGAAATTCCAGACATTGGTTGACCATTTCGGCTCCTACGCATTGGTGGAGATTACACTATTGCTATTGGTCATCATTCCGGCAGTGGTTGTTTACAGATTCACGAAAGAGTGCAACTTTTAGTATGTCATTCACGTCTAACAAACAGAAACTTATAAAAGGAAACGATTATGATACTATCAACAACCCCACAGATTGAAGGTCGCCCCATCCGTGAATACAAGGGTGTAGTGACAGGTGAAACGATTATCGGAGCGAACGCTTTCAAAGATTTCTTTGCCGGCATCCGGGACATCGTAGGTGGCCGTGCAGGCAGCTATGAGAAGGTGCTTCGTGAGGCAAAGGACACTTCTATGCAGGAAATGGTGCAGCGAGCACAGGAGCTTGGTGCCAACGCCATCGTAGGAATAGACATCGATTATGAAACTATCGGAGCCAGCGGCTCGATGCTGATGGTAGCCACCAGTGGAACGGCTGTAGTGATTTGAAAAGAGAATGAAGACATTAGGAAATATCATCTGGGTAGTCTTTGGCGGACTACACATCGCCTTGGAGTATTTCATTGCCGGCCTGGTACTGATGATTACCATCATCGGTATTCCCTTTGGTTTGCAGAGCTTCAAGTTAGGTATGCTGGCTATCTGGCCATTTGGTACAAAAGTAAAGTGGAAGCCATCACAGCCAGGTTGTCTGAACATGTTCATGAATGTGCTCTGGTTCTTCATCGGAGGCATCTGGATATGGCTCACTCACATTCTCTATGGTATCGTTTTCTACATTACTATCATTGGCATCCCATTCGGACAGATGCACTTCCGACTGGCCAAGCTGGCACTGTCACCCTTTGGAAAAGAGGTAGTATAATCCGTATGAACGAAGAGAAACGGCTTCAACGGCGCAAACGGCTGATGGACAACAAGGCGTATCAGACGATGCAGGGCTTGACCCGCTACATGGATCGCTACTATCTGGATGCACTCATCGGCTTTATCCCTGGCTGGGGTGATGCCATTGCTTTGCTCAGTGCCGTGCCGTTCGTCTATTTCTCATTGAGGGTCATCAAGAGCATTCCCCTGACTCTGGCTGTAATGAATAACGCCCTCCGAGACGTACTGATGGGTATGATACCATTTTTTGTCGGTGATATTATTGATTTCTTCCATCGAGCCAATATCCAGAATATGGAGATGATTCAAGGTTTCGTCGACGGCGACGAGACTATCACCAGACAGGTGAACCAGCGAGCCTGGCAGTCTGCCATCGTTCTCCTTGTCCTGCTTCTGCTAATAGTCTTGATGATCTGGGTGCTCATCAGTTTCGGCAGCTATCTGTATTCGTTAGTTGCATCCATCTTCTGAATATCCAATGTTTAAACGAGTTTAATAAACTGTCAGTATAGTTTAACCGAGTTTAAATTCCGTGCCAGATTGACAATCACGAAAGTCATTCTGGCACGGATTCGTTTGATAGGCACATAACTTGCATCTTGATCAGTGAAAGCCGAAGCAAACAAGCGGAGGCGATCAAGAACAATTAAGTTAAACTAAAAGTATAATTGGAGGTATTGATTATGTTGAATGGATTAATTAGAAGCAATGGTTGGTTCCCGACAATGTTTGATGATTTCTTTAACACTGATTTCATGCCTCGTGCCAACAGTACAGCACCCGCAGTCAATGTCAAGGAGAGTGAGAAGGCCTACACGATGGAGATTGCAGCCCCTGGCATCAAGAAAGAATATTGCCGAGTAAACATCAATGATGACGGCAACTTGTGTATTGCTATCGAGAATAAACAGGAACACAAGCATGAGGACAAGCATCATCATTACTTGCGCCGTGAGTTCTCTTACTCGAACTACGAGCAGAACTACGCCCTACCCGATGACGTAGTAAAAGACCAGATTTCTGCCAAGGTTGAGGACGGCATCCTGACCATCACGATGCCGAAGACCGAGCCACAGCAGAAGGTCACCAAGGCCATTGAGGTATCGTAAGGCTTACAATTTCTGATTAGCCGCATAGAGGGAGCAGTATCCAGGTTTGAGGGTGCTGCTTCCTTTTTTCTTAAAAGCGAATGATTTGAATAAGTGCTGTATAAATATCCTTAAATCGGAGCCTAAATCATCGGATTCTCTTAGTTTTTCAGTATCTTTGCCGTCAGAAACGGCAAATTACAGCAGAGATGAAAAAGATTCCTGTCTATAAGTTCTATAAACATAAGTACGGTGACGAGTTGCTGGTGGACGTCATCGACTTCGAGCCGATGCTGCCCGACATCAGGCGTACTCCCGTATTTAGTATGACGTTTTATAACATCATGCTGGTGCTCGACGGGGGTGATGTCGTAGCCGTCAACGGACGCTCGCGGCAGATGGAGCGTGGATTGATTATCTGTAGCATCCCTGGCGAGGTATGGCAGTTTCCTGCCGACCCGCAGTTGAAAGTGCTGAACCTGATATTCGAAAAAGAGTTCCTGCTGGAGTTCTTCAACGACCCGCATTTCCTTGACCACTTCGGTTACCTGCAAGCAGACCGCTCCACACCGTTCCTAAAGCCCGATGAACCGACCTTCGAGCGCATCCTGTCGCTCTATCAGGAGATGAGGGGCGAGATAACCCGCCATGCGAAGGATCAGCACATCCTTCGTGCGATGCTCTATGGAACGATGATGCTGCTCCAAAGGGTGCCGATGGTGGAGGCAGAGGTAACGGAAACCATCGGTCGCACGCTGACGGATGTTCCCGTGAGCCGTTACGTTGACGATTTCGTACAGCTGGTGAGTGACCATTTCCGCGAGCAGCACGGCACGGAATTCTATGCCGACCGCCTCTGCATCACACCCAACTATCTGAACAAGATTGTACGCCAGACGCTGGGCAAGTCGGCCAAGACCTACATCCTCGACCAGATTCTCGCCGAGGCCTGCCGCCTGCTACGCTACACCACGCTCTCCGTCAGCGATATTGCCTCTCAGCTGCATTTTGACACCGCCACCTATTTCGTCCGTATCTTCGGCAAACATATCGGACATACACCGCTGGCATATAGGGCAAAGATGGAGAAATGATGCGGTGCACGGCCTTATCGTACATACCCATTTCGTAGAGGATGAGGAAGAAGGCGTTGAGAACAATCTCTTAATAATCTGTAAAAGTCGCGCTGCGAGGTGTAACACTTGCGTGTAATTGTGTACTTTTGTTGATGAAGAGGTCAACAAAAGTGCTTTTTGGGTCATAATTTGAAGGCACTATCCAGATGCAACCTGCTGAATATACCATCAACGGTGTGACGGTGGAGGGCACACATATCATGAACTATGTGGATAAGTCTGTCTATACCTTTACTGCCGACCAAATAAGGCTGGCCCGAAATGTACGTGACCTGCTTGAGCACGTAGAAGACTTGAAGATCGACCCGGTGACCAATAAGATTCAGCGCATGGACGGCGGTAGCGTGAAGATTCTGATCAATGGCATAGCAGCCTCGGACATTGACCTGAAAGGCATTCCTGCCAACAAGATCTTGAAGGTGGAATACTACAATATTCCTCCTGCCCGCTATGCTGATGCAGGCACACTTATCAATGTGATTACCAAGCGGATGGACACGGGCATCAATGCTGGCATCGAAGCGAGGACAGCCTTCACGACGGGTTTCACGGATGATGAGGCTTATCTGAACCTGACCTCTGGCAACCATCAGCTATCACTCTCCTATGCGTTCAGTCTGCGCGACTATACGAAACGCTTTGGCGAACAGACTTACGACTATACACTGCAAAGATATCTTCTCGACGAATCATCACCAGTTTCACCTGTCCATCAGCCAGCTATCAGCACTATATGTATGCCGAGTATAGCGGAAACATTGGCAGACTGACGTATCGTATCGGTGCCGGAGCTACTCAGGTGACTCAGGACAACACCGATGCTCATGACTCACACTGGCTCTTTACGCCAAAGCTCATCCTGAGTACTAACCTCTCAAAGACGATGAACCTTCAATGGGTTACTTCGTCGAAGTCAAATACGCCACCCATCTCACAACTCAGCAACAATGCCAGCCTCGTCATACCTGGTGTGATAAGTATTGGTAACCCCTATCTGAAAAGTTATAACACTTATCGGTCGGAGCTTATCCACAAATGGAACCTGGGTTGGCTACAGACCAAACTCGAACTATTCTATGCCTATACAGACTCTCCTATCAACCGCTATTTTAAGCAGCAAGAGATTAACGGTCAGCAGTATATCGTTGGCACGAACGAAAATGCCAACTATAGCAGCGAACTTGGCGGGTCGTATCTGCTGACTATCAGTCCCTTTGAGAGTAAAATCCTGACACTGACCTTGCAAGGCTACGTCTCTCGTCAAACCGTCAGCAGCCCCATTGTCGGGCACTACCATCACACGTGGGCACCGCTCTATTTTTCCCTGCAGCTGCGGAAGGGTGATTGGGGAGCTTCCTATGTGGGAAACATTGTGTCAAAACGACTCAATGGCTCCACGCTGGATGCTGGGGAGAATCAGTCACATTTGCAGATATACTGGCAGAAGAAAAACTGGCGCATTTTCGCCACTGACTATTGGCTCTTCACGCGCTCCCGTTATTCTGGCTACAGCATGCCGTCAAGCATTCTGCAAAGTACGTACAAGACTTGGATTGATGACAATAAGTCGATGTTTGTCCTCGGTTTCAGTTACGACTTCTCTACTGGAAAGAATTTCAAGATTAACCGCAAGCTCCAGAACAAGGATTCTGACACAGGTAGCTTCTAAACCAAACCAGGATAGACTATAAATCTCTCTCGTTTTGATGGGCAGTCATCGGCCTCAGGCTGGTGCTGCCCCATTATTGTAGCAAGCGGATAGAAATGAAACACCTGACACCATATCGCCAAAACGAACCATCCCTCTCGCCAGTGAGGGGGAGAGGGATGGTGTATGGGGGGGAATGATGTGGTTACATTCGTTTCAACAATTCTGCGAATTCTGCCAATGCAATGACATCGACATACGGGAAGGGTGTTTGACGTAGTACATCAAAATAATGGTCGTTGGTTACGACATATCTGGCACCAGCAGCAATAGCACAATCAACAAACTTGTTGTCGTCAGGATCTGCCTGAATCATCTGGAAATGATAATATGGCGTGATAAGTTCTACGAAAGGACTATTGACAATGGTCTTAACAATCAATCCTGCAGTCTCATAGTCTGTCAGACGTTGCAGAATCTCAAGATACTCTTCCAGTATCTCATTGGATACACAAAGCACATGCTCACCCTTCACCAGAGACTCCCAAACAATATGGTAACGACTCTGACGGGGTACGCTCTGAATCAGACTGTTAGTGTCAAGGACAATCTTCATCGCCTATTTCAGTTTGTGGAGATCCATCTCGTTGATTTCGTCGAGTCGCTCTTGATTAAGTTTCCCAGACTGCCACAATGTATCGAGCCGATCCTCCATTTTAGCCGAATAATGGCGGTAAAGTACGTCCTTCAACTCATCGAGTCCGCTTTGACTCTTATCCAGGGCGAACATTTGAAGCAGATGAATCTGCAATGGATTGAAAACGGTTGCTTCCATAACTATAATTATTTGCCTTCGGCTGCAAAGATACAAAGAAAAATCGAATAATCAAATTTTGGAGTAGCGAAAATAGAGAAAAAAGCAGCCTCTATCCGTGCTATCTCCTGCTTCTGAGCCGCTATCTGGCGCACGTTCGCGTCGATGATGCTGCCGAAGGCACTCATCTTCCTGCGATGCCACCACCAACCGACGGCGACCATAGTTACCGCCAACACCACGCCCACAGGCAGTACGAAATATTGCCCGATTTCAGGTTTCCAACTGGAAAAAATAATTATCGACCAGAGACGGTTAAGAGTACTATAGAAGCAAACAGTCCCGAAAAGTGACATTTCCGTCGTGGTTTGTATGCCGTTAGTTCACGGGAAAGTCGTACCTTTGCACCCAGTTATGAAACAGGAAACAGAAATTGACGGGCGCAAGTGCCTGCTATATACGGATGAGCATCCTCAGGCATTGCTCATACAAACGCTCGGTCAGCAGGAGCACGGGAGCATTGACCATGAAGTGGAACAGATAGGCCGTCAGACCGATAAGCCCTTCGTTATGGCCGCTTTTTATATCGGAGACTGGGAGGCTGAACTGACTCCCTGGCACGACCCTGCCGTATCAAAACGGAAGGCTGTGGGCGATCATGCCTTTGATACGCTCGACTATATCACCGACAGCCTCATCCCCTATCTGAAAGCGCAATATGGCGATTTGCCCGTCATCCTTGGCGGCTATTCATTAGGGGGACTGTTCGCACGATGGGCTGTCTCACAAGCCGAGGGAATAGATGCTGTGGCAGCCGTCTCACCGTCCTTGTGGATATGTGCATGGCGGGGTTTCTCCGATACGCATGACGTTTATACCAAGTACATCTACCTGAGCCTTAGCGACCGTGAGGAGCATACTCGCAATAAGGCTATTGCCCAGGTGGGCGATAATGTGCGCTGGGAACATGAGCACCTGAAACAAGTGCTCGGTGAAGACCATACAACGCTGGAATGGAACCCTGGCAATCACTTTCAGGACGGAGCCGAACGCACGGCAAAGGGCTTCGCTTGGTGTATCAACAAAACAAAAGCATAAGCGATATGGAAATCAAGGAAATTGACGTGAAGAGCGTAATGACGAAGACGAACCTGCCGGTGTCGGACTTCGCCGTGAACGCCTACGTGGGCTGCTACCACGCCTGCAAGTATTGTTACGCCTCGTTCATGAAGCGGTTTACGAATCACCAGGAGCCGTGGGGCGAGTTCATCGATGTGAAGAATTGGCCTGCCATCAAGGATCGAGGACAGCTTCGCGGCAAGGAGGCTTTCTTCAGCAGCGTCACAGACCCCTACCAGCCGCACGAGGCGCGATTCAAGCGCACCCGTATGATCCTAGAACAACTACAAGGTACGGGCATCCGGCTGAGCATCTCTACAAAAAGTGACCTGATACTGCGCGACCTTGACCTCATCAAGTCGTTTCCAGGTTCGCGTGTCAGTTGGAGCATCAACACGCTTGATGAGGAGTTCAGAAAGGAGATGGACCGCGCCGTGAACATCGAGCGCCGTCTGGAGGCTATGCGCCAGTTCTATGAGGCGGGCATCGAGACCACCTGCTTCATCTCCCCCATCTTCCCCGGCATCACCGACGTGCCCGCCATCATCGACCGAGTGAAAGGCCAGTGCAACCTCGTGTGGCTGGAGAACCTGAACCTGCGTGGCGACTACAAGGGCCGCATCCTGCAATGGATTCATGAGCATCATCCTGAACTCGATGAACTCTATCATCAGATTTACACCAAAGGCGACCGTTCGTATTGGAGCCAGTTGGATGCTGCCCTGAGTGAGTACACCGCAGCCAATGGCTTCCGATATGTGCGCAATGACGACAGCATCCGCGCCCGTCATGGCGAACTGCCCGTGGTGTGCAACTATTTCTATCACGAAACCATCACTAAGACAGCACAACGGGACGAGAGGCATGAGGCTTATGAGCGTTGAAGTGAGACGTTCTCTTATCCACCTTGTCAAAGTACGATGCCTTTTGGTTGTTGGTTACTACTACGACTGTTGTCTTCTTGTCGTGGTTCTTATGGCTCTTATTACCTGCCATTGCTGGCACTGCTGTGATAGCCATCATCATTGCGGCTGCAATCACCTTATTCATCATCTTTTTCATATTCAAGTCTCCTATTCTTTAAATGGTTTGACATTTGTTTCTTAATCACACTGCAAAGTACGGCATTTTTCGGCTCATTTACAAAGGATAAATCCTAAAATGGAAGGGGGGAACTCCTAAACCTTAGTAGGATTTTCCCCTCCAGCATCCTTATTCTACAAGAAAATGTGTACCTTTGACGTTCCGTAGAAAATACTCCCGTTCGAAAGACCTCAAATGAATTTGGTTATTTGCTCACTTATTCGTACCTTTGCACCGCCTTAGAAGGTTTGAGCAATCCCCGCCAAACGGGGATGCGGCATAAGCCAAAGGGGCATATTGATTATGAACTGGATTATCTTGATTTTCGCAGGACTGTGCGAGGTTGGCTTCACCTATTGCCTTGGACGGTCTAAAGCCGTTGCAGGCTATGAATGGTGGACGTGGATTGCTGGCTTTGCCATGCTCTATGTTCTTAGTGCAGTATTGCTTGCCAAGGCCACGCAGACACTCCCGATAGGGACGACCTATCCTGTATGGACGGGCATCGGAGCCGTGGGTGCCGTAATCGTAGGAATTTTCGTGTTCCGCGAGCCAGCCACCTTCTGGCGACTGTTTTTCTTAACGACGCTTATTGCGTCTATTATTGGACTAAAGACTATTTCATGATGGAATTCAGAGAGATGAGACGCAAGCGCCAGCAGCTTTCAGAGGAAGAGAGCATTGGCATACTTCAGAAGGCGACTTCTGGTACACTGGCACTATTGGGCGATGGAGGCTATCCTTACACCGTACCCATCAGCTATGTATATGATGATGGCAAGCTGTACTTTCACAGTGCCTTGTCAGGACACAAAGTGGATGCTATCAGATCATGTGATAAAGCTTCCTTTTGTGTTATTGACCAGGACAACGTAAAGCCAGCAGAATATACCACCTATTTCCGAAGTGTGATAGCCTTCGGCAGAATCCATATCGTTGAGGATGAAACGGAGAAACTGGCCATCGCCAGGATTCTCGGCAACAGGTACAATCCGAATCAGGAAGAAGCCTTGCAGAAAGAGCTGGAGCACGGTCTCAACCGTATGCTGGCCATCCGTTTCGACATCGAGCACCTGACAGGCAAGGAAGCTATAGAGTTGGTTAGGGCACATCAAACGAAACAGTAACACGCTATGCAGATACTACTCGCTTGCGCCAAGACTATGCTTGATAAAGCAGAAGTGGGAAGTTCCGACAGGTATCTTAAATCCATAAATCGGCTGCCACCCAGTGTGACAGCCGATTCTTTATATCAAAACACCTCATGATCCTCCGGATACTGATACCAGTCGAGATAATTCCTGTGGTCCTCGCACCACTCTCCGAAACTGTGTCCGTTTGTCATATAGGCTCCGAGCATAATACCCTTCTTCTTAAAACCGATCTCAATGCCTTCAAGCGGGTATTTAAAGTAACGTGTAGGAATCTTCAGGGCCCAGGGGATGTCTTTAAAACTAAGAGTGTTGTATTCGTACATCGTCTGAGCAGCAGCAAACTCATCGGTATGCGTCTCTACCACTCCTCCAGTATAATAGGTCATGATAAACGGATCGAGCATGTCGAGAGTGACGTTATTGAGGTTTGACTCGTTCTTGAAATAAACGGTAAACGTAACATTCTTAGCATACGTTTGTTCATACCCATCAGAATAGGTCTTCTTCACATTATATTTATATCTCGGGAAGTCGCCATTAACCTCTGGGAGGTTGTCGCCAATAGCCCAATGAGCATCGAGGAAGAGATTCACCACAGCCTCTCCATTACGACCCATCTGCAGGATGTCGTCGGTTTTGATAATCTCCATACAGGCAGAAGGCACGTTCTTGTTCAGAGTCTTATCATCCTTAGCCTTAATGCTATCGATGTCCTGGTAACGATAACCCACCAGACGGAGTGCGCCCGTTATCGCCCTGGATGCTCCAACAGCAGAAAGGGTAACGTGGATATCCATCGTCTTCTGACCCGTGCGCTCCAGACCTATTCGCATCACGATATCATTGTAATCATAGTCGCCCGGCTCAGGGAAGTCCTCCTCGTAGCAATATGTGTAAGCCATAATCTTCGGAGTTGCCAGACGCGGTGACTGCTTGGTCGCTATCGGACTGCTGAAGCTGACACTGCGTGAGGTCTTGCTGAAAGACGTAACGGTATATTTGCCGTCCGCATCAACGAGAGCTGCATACAGGGTAGTCAATAAAGCCGGTGTCGACACCGTTAGTGTTACCCTCTCACCATAACTGGCAAATACCCTCGACATCAGTTCCGCCTCAGTCGATTCTACAGGATTCTCACTATATATCTCAAGACGCGTGGGTCCTACATTAGCATCGACAGAAACACTATAGGTATGGCTTTCTGTCAACTGCCAAGTGTGCTGCTGGTCAACACTGTCCACAGGCGAGACATAGCGTATTATTGCCTGGTGACGCTCTGGGTCATAAACATCCTTCTCAGCACATGACATAGTGCCCATCAGAATAGATATAACAGCCAAAATCAAAAGATTTCTTGCCTTACACATACTTCTCGTTTTAGAATTATCTTGCTGCGAAGTAAAGACCGTTGCAAGCAGCAAACTCGGCATCTCTTACTCCCTGCTCATTGAGTGTAAAATCACGAGTCTCACCGTTCATCTCAACCTTGATGCTCTTACCGTCCTCGTTGAAGCGGAAGATTTCCTTAGTATAGCCATTCTGGCTCATCGACCAGCTATTATCCTTCTTGCTGTATGTGAAGAGTGTGATCTCACCATCAGGTGCCTTTACTTCATAACCGTTCTTGAGATACTTCACGGCATAGAGGCGTCCGTCCTGACCCATCACATTCTGAGTCTTGCCAACATTCGAAGCTACAGGGTTATCACCGCTCCAAAACTCGATAGTATTGAGTACGAGAGCATCTACAATACCACATACAGGATAACAGATAGCTCCCAAAACGAAACCCACCACAGCATTAACGAACTTATTGTCCGTCATGTGGGTCTGCCAGTCAGCATACTTGTTGAAGAGGCCCCAAGAGCCAACCATACATGAACTTAACATACAGGAACCTGCAAGGAGGCATACCGCCACTTTCAAATTAATCTTTTTCATAATTCAACTATTTAAAGGGTTAAAGTCTATATCATTGCCAACGCTTCATCTTCAGCAGCCTCCATTATCTCCCTCTCCCCAGGGCCCTTGTCATTTAGCCCGCAGAGATGAAGCACCCCGTGAATGATCACACGATGGAGCTCCTCATCATAAGGACGACCGAACTTGTCAGAATTGGTGAATACGGTATCGAGAGATATCATAAGGTCGCCATTAAGCGTCTTGCCTTCGCAGTAGTCAAAGGTTATGATGTCTGTGTAATAGTCATGACCAAGAAACTCGTTGTTTGTCTCGAGAATCTTATCATCGTTGACAAACAAATAGGCGATATCACCCACCCTCTTTCCGTAAGATGCAGCAACCTTCCTTATCCAATTAGAGGTCTCACGCTTCTTGATATTTGGGAATTTCACTCCCTCTGCTTCGTAAGTTATCATTATCTATCTTTTATTTCTTGACTTTTGGAATATAAGGACTAACGTCGACCCCGAAATGCGCTAACTCACGAACAGCGCTGGACGACACACTCGCAAGTTCCGGCTCTGTATAGAATAGAATCGTCTCTATGCCACCAAGCTTACGATTAAAGTCGGCCTGCCATTGTTCGTACTCGAAGTCACTGACGCTACGTACACCTTTAACTATATATTGTGCGCCCTCAGTCTTAGCAAAGTCCATTGCGAGTCCATGATATAACTTTACCTCAACACGAGGCTCATCGGCATATATTTCACGTATGACCTGCATGCGCTCATCAGCTGACGGCAAATCTGGCTTATGAACATTATCCACTACTACCCCTATCACAAGGCGGTCGAAAAGCGGCAGTGCCCTTCTAACTATCGAGTCATGACCAATAGTAAAAGGATTAAAACTCCCCACGAATATCCCTGTTCTCATATCTAATCAAACAAGTTTGGTTCCATGATGTTTCCTCCGTACGGATTACGTCCGAAGTGGTTATAAGCAAGCTCTGTCGCCATCCTGCCTCGTGGAGTGCGCTTTATAAAACCCTCCATTATAAGGAATGGCTCATATACTTCTTCGACAGTGCCGGCATCCTCACCAATGGCTGTGGCGATTGTTGTAATACCCACAGGACCTCCCTTAAACTTATCAATGATGGTGAGCAGAATCTTATTGTCTATCTCGTCGAGTCCGTATTTGTCGATATTGAGCGCAGTAAGGGCTATCTTTGTAATCTTTGTATCGATACGTCCGTCGCCCTTCACCTGAGCAAAGTCTCTCACGCGTCGTAACAAGGCATTTGCGATACGTGGCGTACCTCTTGAGCGGCCAGCTATCTCCAGTGCAGCATCTTCTGTGATAGGCACATTAAGGATGCTTGCCGAGCGCTCTATAATCTTCTGCAACGTCTCCGGATCGTAATACTCCAAATGCATATTGATGCCGAATCGGGCTCTCAGAGGAGCTGTAAGCAGACCACTACGTGTTGTTGCCCCCACAAGTGTAAACGGATTAAGATCTATCTGTATCGAACGTGCAGAAGGCCCTTTGTCTATCATTATATCTATACGATAATCCTCCATCGCAGAATAAAGATACTCCTCTACTACAGGCGAGAGACGATGAATCTCATCAATAAACAGGACGTCATTCTTTTCAAGGGATGTAAGTATACCAGCGAGGTCGCCGGGTTTGTCAAGCACAGGTCCTGAGGTAATCTTGAATCCCACACCAAGCTCGTTTGCAATGATATTCGAGAGTGTGGTCTTTCCCAGTCCTGGAGGACCGTGCAGCAAGGTATGATCGAGAGGCTCCCCACGATATTTGGCAGCCTCAACGAACACTTCAAGGTTTTCCACAACCTTTTTCTGTCCACTGAAATCGCTGAATGTCAGGGGTCTCAATGCATTCTCAAAGTCTTTTTCACCCTGAGAAAAGCGTTCTTCGCGTATATCGAAATCGTCGTCCATCATAATCTGCCTGCAAAATTACGAAAAAAGCCACAGATAACAAAAAATCTGTGGCCTTTTTGCACTTCTTCACTTTTTTATTTATTTCTTTGGCTATCTGATACCGCCTCCGGAACCTCCTCCAGAAAAGCCTCCACCACCGCCCCATGAGCTGCTACCGCCTCTACCAGAAGCTCTGGCCTCACGCGCTGCCTTATTGGCGACAGCACGAGATGTGCTTGAGTGCATAGCGGAATAGATCATCGGCAGAGTCATATCATCCGCCATCTGACCAGCAATCTGATCCATATTAAAATACTCAGGATTGATCTTTTTCATATCCTTTATCACTTGGTCAGCGATACCGAAAAGAGTGGCATAGATCATATAATCCTTCCACAGAGTCACCTCGTTAACATGACGCTCGTCGAGAAGGGAGAACTCCTTAAGGAATTTCTTGAGTCCAAACACCTGACGCACATCCTCCAGACGATCCTTATAGTCAGAAACACTTGCCGACGTATGAAGCGTATTGATAAAGGAATCCATTGTGCTCTCGTTTCTGCTGCTCTTCATAAACGACTTCAGTTCACGAGGTTCAAGGATGGTATCATCGCCTGCAGCATTCTTGAAGATACTGTGCACTTTCCGCATCAACAGGGGCTGACTGCCCGGGGCCTTCAACTCGTGGATAACAAAGTTACTCTCAGTCCTTCCCTTACTATTCAGCCGTTGCTCAATGCTGATGGCACCCATATTAATAAGTTTCAAGATACATGCAGAGAGCAGGTTGTTATAGTCACTTCCGAAATAGCGATAGGCATTAAGCATATCGTTGGCTTGTTGCAGATTACCCTTCAGAGGGATATCGCGATACCAGAGCAGGTTTTTACTGACTTTCCTACGCGCATACCATACATATATTAAATGCGCTATATAACCGACTACTGGCACGAAAACAGCAAAGAACAGTATTAAAAAGCCAAAGAGTATGTCGAAAAAGTCAGAGTCGCCTTCATCGCTATTGTAGTCGCTACCCTCAAAAGCCATTTGTTTTAAATCCTCAAAGCTGTTGTCGTAGGAATACTGCGGTTCGAACATTCCTTTCTCAAAACGGCACATTACAATCATAGCACTGTTTTTTTCGAATGGTTCGCTACTCTCAGCCACGATGCCATTGTCTGCGAAATTGATCTCTCCACGATAGCGGAAACCCCAGATACCAGTGGTCTCAGAACTGATTTTTGTGGAATCATCCTCAGCAACGATAGTCAGTCTTACATGTTCCGGATAGGGATTAATCCCCTGCGCAACGAACATATAGTTGAAGCCGTCGGCATCACTGAAGCCCTTTACCATATTGGTAACAGTGTACGATGTGATATATGTGCGGTCACCTTGTTCACCTAGACCCCAGCAAAGTTCATAACCATTGGAGGTTTCGTTGATACCGCATTTCCCAGTCTTCCAGTCACGATCCTCATCGACATCCCATAACTCTTCATATTCATAGCGATAGCCTGTCTCGTCCTGCACCATGAAGTCACCTATCTGACTGCCCTCCAGATTGCCTATGACGATATAGCACTCTGTGCCTTCAAATCCGACATCCATCTTTCTAGTCTCAGTAATGTGGGCATCACCATTACGACTCAGCACCACGCGGATGTCGAGAGAATTGAGACTGGAATAGGCAGACAGATTCATTGCCGATGCCAGCAGCACCAGCAACAAGAGCCACTTACTTCTTGAATGCTTCATCAAGGTTAGGATATGATTTCTTCTCCTCGCTGTCAACTTTCAGATAGTCTTTCTGGTCGAAGTGAAGCATGGAAGCCACGATGCTTGAAGGCCACTGACGAACCATGCGGTTCATCTTAGTAGCAGTATCGTTGTAGATCATACGTGACATACGCACGTTCTCCTCATATTGTTTCATACCCTCTTGAGCCTCTCTATACAAATCGCTGGCCTTCAGTTCAGGGTAACGCTCAAACACTACGTTGAGCTTGCCCATCATCTGTGTGAGAAGGTCACTCTGTTCGTTGATAGCAGCAGGGGTATTGGCATTACCGAGGTTTCCACCACGTGCCTGTACGGCCTGGATGATTGTCTCCGACTCGTGCTTGGCATACTGAGCAGCAGTCTTCGCAAGTGCTATCACTGCATCGAAACGGGAGTTAAGCTGAACCTCAATCTGGCTCAGGGCGTTCTTACACAACTCATCGAGATTTACCAGCGAACGCTGGGTAGAAACGAAGTAGCCTCCTACAATGACTACCAATGCGATAATAATAATTAATACTGTCATACCTTAAACAATTTATGGTTCTTTGGGCGCAAAGATACGAAATCTTTTTGTATTTGACACTAAAGTCGTCGAAAAATTCCCAGGAAGTCGTCGAAAGTTTCATCGTACATATGGTTTTTCACCTTACCTTTGCACCAGAAACAAATAAAAACGACAAGATATGAAACAGATTAGATTATTCTTCGTGATGATAATGCTGATAATCTCAGCAGTAGTAATGGCCCAGAAAACAACCGTTAAGGGTGTGCTTATGTCGAAGGCCCAGAATGAGAGCGAGCCCTTCGCTACGGTAAGAATCTTCAAGGCTGGCAAGAGTGATAAGCCAGTGGCTATGTTTCTTACTGATGAGAATGGACTATTCTCCCAGGAGGTGAAAGGCAAGGGGAAGTATGACATCGTGTTCAGCAGTGTTGGTAAGGAAAATCTCCGTAAGACCATCGATCTCGAAGGTAATGACCAGATTGACTTAGGTACATTATATATCAAGGATAACGAGAACATGTTGAATGATGTGGTCGTTGTTGCCCAGAACCCCCTGGTAAAGATGGATGTAGACAAGATGAGCTATAACGTAGCCGAGGATGAGGACTCGAAGTCGAATACCGTTCTCGACATGCTCCGTAAGGTGCCTATGGTGACTGTCGATGGACAGGATAACATTACTGTTAATGGCTCTTCTTCATTCAAGGTTTATGTTGACGGTATGCCCAATGTGATGTTCTCTAGCAATCCCTCATTAGTATTCAAGAGCATGCCTGCCACAGCAGTAAAGAGCATCGAGGTTGTTACCAATCCTGGAGCGAAATATGATGCAGAGGGTGCCGCAGGAATACTGAATATAGTGATGAACAAGCAGAACTCTCAGGCGGCTCAGAGCATGAACGGTTACAACGGCACCGTCCGCGCCTCAGCAGGAACAAAGCAACTCGGCGGAAGTGTATTCGTAAGTGGTCAGCAGGGAAAACTCTCTTACAGCGCTAACGTTATGACATCATACAACAAACCTGGTAAAACCACTACTGAGATTGAGCAACTTAGAGATAACGGAACATCACAGATCATGACCTCTGGCAATGATGTAAAGACTCCATTCACTATGGGAAGCCTGACTCTGGGTTATCAGATTGACTCTATGAGCGTCATCAACGCAACAGCACAAGTTAACAGCATGTCGATGAAAAGCAATGGTACAAGCAATACCACGATGAGTGGAAATGGTTACGGCAGCGGCTTCAGCTACGGTAGCACAACAGACATGAAGATGTCGCGTACATCATTCAGTGGAAGTCTCGACTACCAGCGTTTCTTCAATAAAGAACACACCCAGTCGCTGGCTCTCACCTATCAGCTCAACTATAGTCCTGCTACAACTGAAATGACCAATAATTTCGGCACCACATCGTCACTCATAGACCTCACAAATCGCTATTCTGAGAATAAGGATAAAACCACCAACCATATCTTCCAACTCGACTACTCAATGCCACTCGGTATTGGTCAGACACTCAATCTTGGAAGCAAATTTCAGCTCCACGATGCTACATCAGATTCGAAGTACTATCTGAAGGATGTATATGACCCAAGCTCAAGTTCTGAGTATGAGTATAAAAACTCTATCCTCGCAGGTTATGGTGAATATGCAGGCAACTTCAGTAACTTCGGAATCAAGGCTGGTTTGCGTTACGAGTATACCTGGCAGGACGTACAGTATCATCTCGGTAATGGTCAGGACTTCAAGACAAGTTACGGAAGTCTTGTTCCAACAGCCAGCATGCAGTACTCACTCTCTCAAGGCAGCAATCTCGGACTGACATACAATATGCGAATCTCACGTCCTGGTATCTCTTACCTGAATCCGTACGTTGACAAGACCAATCCCATCGCCCTCACTTATGGTAATCCAGACCTCGATGTTGAGAAGGCTCACAATATCTCACTCGTGTATAATATGTTTACCCCGAAGCTGATGGTAAATCTCAACCTCCATCATAACTTCGTTGACAACGCTATCTCACAGTATAGCTTCTATGACAGCGACAATCTGCTCAACACTACATACGGCAACGTAGTAAAAAGTCACCAGACAGGTCTTAGCGCATACGTCAACTACCTATTGACTCCCAACACCCGTCTCTTCATGAACGGAAGTCTCAACTATACCGACCTGAGCAGTGATGCTCTCTCACAGAGCAATAGCGGATGGACAGCTAACGTGATGGCAGGATTGCAGCAGACTCTCCCCTGGGATCTCAAACTCAGTGCCTTCGCTATCACCTCAACAAAGAACTATACACTGCAGGGATGGAGCGGCGGATTTAACCTCATCACAGCAAGTCTATCGAAATCGCTCCTAAAAGACAAACTCAACCTGAGTGTTTCGGGTCTTATGGGACTTAACGATGGTGGCAGTCTGAAGATAGAGAACTACAACGAGGGCAATAACTTCACAAGCCATACGAACATCAAAGTGCCCATCTATGGTGTGACATTCACAGTAAGCTACACTTTCGGAAACTCGAAAATGACAGCCAAGCAACATACAAGCCGTGTACAGAATGACTTCATCGAACAGCAGTCACAAAGTGAGATTATAAACAATGCTGGCTCAGGAAACAGTAATATTATGCAATAATTTTTGCAGATTCAAAAAAACTTTATAACTTTGCAGCGATGAAAAAAATAGAAAGGAAAGATATATGGTTGTTTCTGGCTCAGGCAGCAGTATGGCTCATCATACTGCTGTCTCTGCCGCTTGCCACAATCCTCAGCACACAGGATTTCCATGCAACGAAAACATCATTTTTTGTAGTATGGGGTCTCTTATATGCACCACTTGTGGTATATTTCGTAAATTTCTATTTCTTCGGGCCTTTCCTGTTCTTCCGTCAGAAGTACTGGATCTTCGCGATTTGCAACCTGATTCTGATTCTAGCAACGAACTATCAGTTTCTCTATCTGTGGCTGGCTCGCGACAGAATCCCCAATATGCCTAACATGACACCTGACATGTGGATAGGTTTCTTCTCTGGATTCTTTATGTTTCTGCTGCTTAATTGTGGAGTTGCAGCTATTGCAATAGCCATACTCCATTTCATTCGCACTCGCAAGATTAAGGAACTGTTGAAAGATGAGAAAGCCAAGAATACTGAGGCAGAGCTAGCCTGGCTGAAGAATCAGATCAATCCTCATTTCCTCTTCAACACACTGAATAATATATCCAGTCTAACACAGATAGACCCGGATGCTGCCCAAGATGCCATCGCCCAACTCAGCGACTTGTTGCGCTATGCGATGTATGAGACGAACAAGAATACCGTTCCCATTGAGGGCGAAGTGGAATTTATGCGTAACTACATATCACTGATGAAGCTACGTTGTAATGAGAAAACAGAGGTGGTTACCACTTTCGACATAAAGAAGAATATCGATATCGCTCCGCTATTGTTTATTTCATTAGTAGAGAATGCTTTCAAGCATGGGGTTAGTAGCAGTCGTCCTTCGAAAATAGATATCCGTTTGCTTCAGAATGATGACGAACTGATATTCAACTGCGACAACACCAATTATCCCAAGGACGATGCAGACCGCAGCGGTTCTGGCATCGGGTTGGAAAATACCCGTCGTCGTCTTGAACTTATGTATCATGACCATTATAAGTGGGAACAGTCAATCAATGACGATATCTATCATGTTCGCATCACTTTGATGAATGTAAATAATAAAGAATGAATAACAAACTCTCATGTATTATCGTCGATGATGAGCCTTTGGCTGTCAAACTGCTCGAATCATTTGTAATCAAGACACCCGATTTGGATCTTCTTGGCTCCTTCACCGACTCTGTGGAGGCTATCAATTCTATAAAGGAGCGGAAACCAAATATCCTTTTCTTGGATATCCAGATGCCAGACCTCAACGGTATGGAACTGGCTCGCATGATATCTGAGGAAACTCGTGTCATCTTCACCACAGCCTTTAAGGAGTACGCCTTTGAGAGTTATGAGGTAAAGGCCCTCGACTTCCTTCTTAAACCCATAAGATATAATAAGTTTATCGCTGCTGTCGACAAGGCAAAAGAGTGGTTTGGGAGAACAGTGACCGCTCCTATAGCAGAAGCTAAGGAGGAAGGGACACCCCAACATCTTTTCCTTAAGGTAGATGGCGAATATCGTCAGATAGCCATCGGAAATATTCTTTATGTCTGTGGGATGAAAGACTATGTGATGTTCTACCTTACAGACGAGCGTAAACCACTTATTACCCATCTTACAATGAAGGCTGTGGAAGAGATGCTGCCTCAGGAACGGTTTATGCGAGTACATCGTTCATATATCGTTGCTCTTGATAAGATCCGTAAGGTTGACCGAAATGACTGTATATATATAGGTGAGGAAATTATCCACGTTACGGAAGCTTTCCTACCACAATTCCAGAATTATCTGAAACGTATGATCATATGAGAAGACTACTTTTATCTCTTTTGCTCGCTGTAATATGTCAGTATACTATTGCCAATCAGACATTCCCTCAGAAGGGAACTTTTGTCAGTCCTGCCGACAAACATATCCTTTATACTGGTCGTATCAGTTTTGCCAATCCAGAGCGTCCTGCCTGGAATTTCCCAGGCATACAGATCGTTACATCTTTTGAGGGTACATCTTTGCGTATGATGGCCAAACCCAGAAGTGGTTATTTTATGGCTCAGATAGACAATGCCGAGCCTTTCAAGGTTGCTTTTCGTGGTGAGCGCGATTCTGTGGTAACCCTCGCCACAGCTTTGCCCTACGGAAAACATATTGTACGTCTGATGTATATTATCGAGGGGTACGAGTTCTATCCTGAGTTTTGGGGGTTTGTTCTTGACAAAGATTGTTCATTATTAGATGCTCCCGCCCTACCCTCAAGAAAAATAGAGTTCATCGGCAACTCCATCACTTGTGGATATGGCAACGAGGGACTCCTTAAGGAAGAGCATTTCGAATATGAGACAGAGAATCATTACTACAGCTATGCCTCTATTACTGCTCGTAATCTTGATGCCCAGCACTGGGTTGTGGCACGTAGCGGAATAGGAGCATATCGTAATTACGATGGTCCTAAGGAAGGTACTCCTAAATCATGCATGCTTGTACAATACGAATATACTGGCTATGCCTACGATAGTGAACTCCGTAAAAACGCAGGATTCAATAGTGAGAAATGGGACTTCAGCCGATACCAGCCAGATGTGGTATGCATCAATCTTGGAACCAATGACCTCTCCACTAACAACTATTCCCAGAAGCTTCTTAAACTGGCTTATAAGAATCTGCTGAAGATGGTGCGCAAGAACAATCCAAAGGCTAAGATAGTTTTCCTCACTGGTTCCATGCTTTATAATAAGGAGCTACAGGAAGCCAAGCAACTTCTCGACGAGATAGCTGCCGAAGCTCAGAAAGCTGGTGATAAAGAAGTTTACCGCTTTGATATGTCTCCTATCGCAGGTGACGGTTGGATAGGCAACGACTGGCACCCTAATATCTATCAGGATGAGAAGATGGCAGTAGAGTTAACCGCCTATCTCAGGAGTCTGATGCAGTGGTTCTAAGATCGCCATCAGGTCATTCATCGTCTCTGCTCTGAGCATTGCGATACGTGTAGGCCTGAAGTTGGCAATACCTTTAAATATTGGTGTAGCAGCGAGGTGTCTTCTTGTGTGGAGGATGCCTCGTTTCTCGTCTATTCGTTCCACATTAATCCTAAGAAGCTCTTCAAGGATATCTATTTTCTCGTTATAAGTCAGTTCGCTGTTGCCAGTATTATCGAGATAGTCACGCACCTCTTTGAATATCCAGGGACGTCCGAATGTGGCCCGTCCTATCATTATCGCATCCACACCATAGTCGTCAAAGGATCTCTTAGCCTCCTCTGCTGATGTGATATCACCATTACCGATGATTGGAATATGGATACGAGGGTTACGCTTCACCTCACCTATAAGGGTCCAGTCGGCATTGCCTGTATACATCTGTGAACGGGTACGTCCGTGTATCGTCAAGGCCTTGATGCCACAGTCCTGAAGCTGTTCTGCCAGTTCGGTGATTATCAGTTGTTCGTGGTTCCATCCCAGTCGTGTCTTTACAGTAACAGGCAACTTCACTACATCAACAACCTTCCTTGTTATGTCGAGCATCTTTGGGATGTTCTGTAGCATTCCTGCCCCAGCACCTTTGCCTGCGACCTTTTTCACAGGACAGCCAAAATTCAGGTCAATAAGATCAGGTCCTGCCTGTTCCACTATCTTTGCCGCCTCCACCATAGCGTCAGTGTCACGCCCATAGATCTGTATACCTACAGGACGTTCCTCATCGCTGATAGTCAGTTTATTGATAGTAGACTTGACATCCCGTATCAGAGCCTCAGCACTTACGAACTCAGTATATACCATCGAGGCTCCAAACCGTTTACAAAGCAACCGGAACCCGATGTCCGTAACGTCTTCCATTGGTGCCAGGAACACAGGCTGCTGTCCGAATTCGATATCTCCTATCTTCATTCCTGGTTATCTATGAATTAAAATAAGGAGCAAAGGCACGATCGTAGTCTTCGCTCTCCGATAGTTTGCCGTCTACAAGACAAACCAGTTCCACATTGGCACGAAAACATATCTTTTCGTCAGAAGCCCTATAGATATCGTGGTGGAAGATATATTTAAAACCATCTTTAGAGAGTTTAAGACACGACAACATCTCATCGTCAGGACGCAATGGGTATTTAAACTGCATCGACATTCGTGCCACAACTGCATCTACGCCTTTTTCGTGCATCTCAGCAAAGCTAAGACCACACTGCTTGAGGAAGAGATGACGGGTATGTTCGCAATAGTGCAGATAGTTTGCGTTGTTGACTATTCCCTCAATATCACACTCATAATCGCGGACCTGCATAACGGTCTGGAAAATATATTTTCTGTTCATAACGGCTGCAAAGGTACTGCAAAATGGGCGAAATTCAAAATTAATCGTGATTTATTTTTGTTATCAGACCTTGAAACGTATGTAGGCCCGATCATCAAACGAATTGTTTCCTACAGAGAAAGCCTTTGTAGCCTTAAACTCACCTATGTTTAATGGATCATTCTGTCGTTGCCATTCCAGACGCTCTTCCGATGCCTTAAGGGTTGGCTCCAGGAAAGGATAGCCATCGCTGGCCAGTACCACCTCCCAAGGATTGAAGTCGAGAGTAATTACACGAACACACTGTTGAGGGATAGGGAATCCATCGATGACCGCATAGGTTTTGTTCTGCTTTTGCATGGTCTCAAGCATATGAGGGATGATAGCCTCACGGGCAGTATCATGTTCAAGGAATACCTCCTTAGGCTCGTTGCTCTGAGCAATTATCGCAGCACGCTGCTCTGCTAGTTCCTGTTCGTAGGGCTTGGGATTGTCGTAATACTGCCCCCCCACCATACACTGACAGTCGCCAATCATCCAGATCTCACGATTCAGTCTGCTATAAACGATAGCAGAGGCTGTCAGCCGTTCCTCGGGATGAGCCGCCAACCGCTCCAGGTCACGCTTCTTATAATGGCTGGCGATAGCACGAGAGACACCATTACAGAACTGCTGACAAGACAAATTGCCTTTTGCATTACGTATATACCTGCTGATGAGCTGCATGCAATATCTCCCGTTACTGCGGAAAAGACTGAACCTTCTGTCTGTCTTCGAGGTAGAGCCGTCGATGACCGCTATGTAATCGTCAGTAACAACGATCCCGTCCTCACTTTTCTTTTTCGGGTTCTTGGCAACAATCGCCTGTTCTAAAATCTCCATGAATCTCACTTTTAAAGGTGCAAAGTTATGAATAATTCTTGGATTTCTTCAAATATTTGACAGGTTTTCAAGAAAAAGTTTGGAAGTTATCGGAAAAGTCACTATCTTTGTTGCCGAAAATGTGAATTCTTAAAAAGAATGCTATGGAACAATTATTGCATTATGTGTGGAAGCACAAGATGTTCCCTTTGCGGGAACTACAGACAACTGACGGCAAGAGCGTCGAAGTGATTGACCCCGGACTGCATAACAGGAATGCAGGCCCAGACTTCTTTAATGCCAAAGTCAGGATTGACAATACTATGTGGGTTGGCAACGTTGAGATACACGACAAGTCATCCGACTGGTATCTGCATGGTCACGATAAGGACAGCAACTACGACAATGTGGTGCTCCACGTGGCAGGTGAGATAGATACCGATGTCAAGACCTTGCGAGGCGAATTTCTGCCTCAGATGCAGCTCGATGTACCCCAACAGGTAAAAGAACACTATGATGAGTTGTTGGCAACAGACAGTTACCCTCCCTGTTACAAGGTCATTCCATCACTGACAACACTTATGGTTCATGCTTGGATGGCCGCCCTGCAAACAGAACGTCTGGAACAGAAGACAGAAGCTATACGTCATAGGGCTGAGCTCTGTGGAGGTTCGTGGGAAGATGCATATTTCATGACCCTCGCACGTAACTATGGCTTTAGTATCAATGGGGAGGCCTTTGAACAATGGGCAAGAAACATACCCCTTCAGGCAATAGCCCACCATCGTGATGACCTCTTCCAGATTGAGGCCGTCTTCATGGGGCAGGCAGGACTGTTAGAATTAGAGGCCATACCAGATTATTACCAACAGACTGCCCTCAATGAAGGATACTTTGCTAAGCTACGCAACGAATACCTCTATCTGGCACATAAGTTCTCGATGAAACCGATGGATTATAAGCTTTGGCGATTCCTTAGACTTCGTCCACAGAACTTCCCGCATATCAGAATATCGCAGTTGGCCAACCTATACTATCAGCGTAAGGCGGGACTCAGCCAACTCATGGAGTGCGAGACCATCGAACAGCTGAAGACAATCCTCAGTTCACATGTAACGCCCTATTGGGAGACTCACTACACATTCGGATCTACAAGCAACAAGAATGAGAAGCGTCTGTCCTACGGCTCTATCAACCTCCTGATGATAAACACAGCCATACCCATGCTCTTCGCTATAGGCAGACATCGTGGGAAAGAAGTGCTATGCGACAGAGCCTTTGACTTTCTGGAACAGTTGAAGGCAGAGAACAACCACATCATACGAATGTGGCAACAGGTAGGTCTGCCAGTAAAGACTGCTGGCGATTCCCAGGCCCTGATACAATTAAAGAAAGAATACTGCGACAAGAAAGAGTGTCTACGTTGTCGCTTTGGTTATGAATACTTAAAACGCAATTAACTATGAATGAACAAGAAATTTTCTATGCTATGGCGATGACACGCCTTACCAACTTCAACTTCCAACAGGCTTTGGAGTTATATAAGGCCGTAGGCAGTGCGCAACAAATCTACGAACATCGTTATGATATCGGGGATATCCTCGACGACTGTTCTCCACGACTCATCGAAGCCCTCAAAGACTGGGATGAGCCGATGAAACGGACAGATTTTGAACTCCAGTACATGCAGGAACACGGTATCAGGGCTCTGACCCTCAACAGCGATGACTATCCTCAGAGACTCAGAGAATGTCCTGACGCCCCCATCGTACTTTTCTATAAAGGTAATGCAGACCTTAATCAGGCGAAGATAATAAATATCGTCGGTACCAGACAATGCACCCAATATGGCCAGGATCTCATACGACGATTCCTGTCCGATCTACGTCAGTATTGTCCAGAGGTACTGATTGTCAGCGGCCTTGCCTATGGAGTTGATATATGTGCCCACCGTAATGCCCTCGAGTGTGGTTATCCCACCATTGGTGTCCTTGCCCACGGACTCGACCAGATATACCCCTATCGTCATCGTGAGACAGCCACCCAGATGATCTCACACGGAGGACTGCTTACAGAGTTTATGACTCAGACAAATGCCGACAAGCCCAACTTCGTACGAAGGAACCGTATCGTAGCAGGCGTTTCGGATGCCTGCATTGTCATTGAAAGCGCAGCTAAAGGTGGAGGCCTGATAACCGCAGAGATAGCCCAGAGCTACAACAGAGCCGTCTTTGCTTTCCCAGGTGCAGTCGGAATGACTTATTCAGAGGGTTGCAACAAGCTCATCCGAGACAATATCGCAGGACTGATAAGTTCTGCAAAAGACTTTGTTAACGCTATGGGCTGGAAGGAAGAACTTCTAAGGCAACAGAATTATGCCGATGGAATCGAGAGGAATCTCTTCCCAGACCTATTACCTGAAGAAAAGAAGATCGTAGATTTGCTCCAACAAACTAACGACTTGCAACTCAATATCATAAGTGTGAAATGTGGTATATCCATCAGCCAACTTACTGCCCTTCTCTTCCAAATGGAGATGAAAGGTGTAGTAAAACCTCTTGCAGGAGGGATGTATCACCTGCTGATGTGACGCTAAAAAATCGAAAAACGCTACGAAAATCTCCAAAAATCTTATAGATTGTCGGAAATAATTTGTATCTTTGCAGCGTTTTAATTCGAATTAAATATGAAGATAGCTTTAATCGGCTACGGAAAGATGGGAAAGATGATTGAACAGATTGCCCTCAGCCGTGGTCATGAAATTGTGAGTATCATTGATATTGATAACCAACAGGACTTCGATAGTCCCGAGTTTGCATCTGCCGACGTGGCGATAGAATTCACTGCTCCACAAGCCGCATACGGCAATTACCTGAAGGCCTGGGAAAAAGGCGTAAAGGTGGTCAGTGGTTCTACTGGATGGATGAAAGAGCATGGCGACGAGGTGCGCAAGGCCTGTGCAGAAGACGGCAAGACACTCTTCTGGGCATCTAATTTCTCCATCGGAGTTGCCATATTCTCTGCCGTAAACCGTTATCTTGCAAAGATTATGAACCAGTTCCCACAGTACGATGTGGAGATGGAAGAGACCCATCACGTGCATAAACTCGATCACCCATCAGGCACAGCTATCACTCTTGCCGATGAAATCGTTGAGAATATCGATCGCAAGGAGGCTTGGAAGGAAGATACAACAGACCCAAAGTTCCTGCGTATAGACCATATCCGTCGTGGTGAGGTGCCAGGAATACATACCATCCGTTACGATTCTGATGCAGACCTAATCACAATCACCCATGATGCCCACTCCCGTAAGGGTTTTGCTCTTGGAGCAGTGCTGGCAGCTGAGTACACTAAGGAGAATCAGGGACTGCTGACCATTTCAGACATGTTTAAGTTCTAACTTCTGAAAAAATGGCGAAAAAGAAAGAACTGAACATGAAGAAGCAGTGGGCGAAATTAATCATTGTCCTAGTGCTTTATCTGCTCTTCCTCTATTGGGTTAAGTCTTGGTGGGGATTACTTGTTATACCATTCATCTATGATGTCTATATCACAAAGAAGATAAAGTGGCAATGGTGGAAAGAGTCGGAAGGTCCGGTGAAATGGGTGATGTCGTGGGTTGATGCTTTGGTATTCGCCCTTGTAGCAGTTTACTTCATCAACCTGTTCTTCTTCCAGAACTATGTCATTCCATCGAGCTCTCTAGAGAAATCTCTGCTTACCGGCGACTACCTCTTCGTATCTAAGGTGAGTTATGGTCCACGTATCCCACAGACACCGCTTACGATGCCTCTGACACAGCATACACTGCCTATCGTAGAATGCAAGTCATATCTCGAGTGGCCACAATGGGATTATCGCCGTGTGAAAGGCTTTGGTCCCGTCCAGCTCAATGACATTGTAGTGTTCAACTACCCCGCTGGCGACACATTGTGCTCCAGTATGAAATATCAGGCATTTGATTTCTACCGCCTGTGTTATGAGATTGGCTACCAACGCTATCCTCAGCGCCCTGACCCAGACTCTCTCGATGCAGGTGTTCGTCGTCAGCTCTTCGAGGCCATCTATCAGGGAGGTAGACAGTTTATCGAGGAGAACCAGCAAGAATATGGAGAAATCATCACGCGTCCTGCCGATCGTCGTGAGAACTATGTGAAGCGTTGTGTTGGCCTTCCAGGACAGACTCTTCAGATAAAAGACCATATCGTTTATCTCGATGGAAAGGCCAACAAGGAGCCTGATAATGTGCAGTACACCTATCGCATGAAACTGAAGCAGAACCTCAGTGATGAGGTGATGAAAGACCTCGGCATCACGATGGAGGATTTGATGAGTCTGAACACCCTCGGATATATGCCAATGACAAAACACGCTGTTGAGGAACTTAAAAAAAAGGACCTTGCTGAGAGCATAGAGCTTAACACAGAGGCTGACGAGTGGGATATCTACCCATTGAATGGTAATCTTCATTGGACTCGCGACAACTACGGACCAATCTGGATTCCTAAGAAAGGTGAGAAGATAGCCCTTAACATAGATAATATCGCTATCTATGAGCGTCCTATCCGTACTTACGAAGGCAATCAGTTGGAGATAAAAGATAATAAGATCTTCATCAATGGTCAGGAGGCAAAGGAATACACTTTTAAACTTGACTACTATTGGATGATGGGCGACAACCGCCATAACTCTCTTGATTCACGCTACTGGGGCTTCGTGCCTGAAGACCATATCGTGGGCAAGCCTATATTTATCTGGTGGTCAAGTGACCCTGACCGCAGTGGATTCTCTGGTATACGTTGGAACAGGCTCTTCAGATTCGTAGACAATATCAAATAAGTGAAAGGAACGCTCCGATTTTTAATCGCCTTGGCAATAGCATTGGTGACGATGCTTGCCTTCAGAGCACTGGTGATGACAGTCTGCACCATAGATGGTGATGGACTGTCACCACAGTTCTTGGAGGGTGACAGAGTGGTTGTTAACCGTTGGAGCTACGGACTGCGTACTGGCAAGAAAGGTGGTCTCTTTGACTACGGACGTATATGCCAGCAGAAGGTGGAAAAGGGCGATTTCATCGCATTTGAAGATCCTTACGGAAGAATCTATATATGTCAATGCACAGCTTTGCCTGGAGATACTGTATATCTAGAGAATGAAAAAATCCCCTGTGTTGTTCCTGGAGTTCAAACCTGTGATGACCAGGATTACTATTGGGTGAAGAGCATCAACAAGGATAATCCCATCGACAGTCGTCTTTTAGGCTTTATTCCTGAGGAACGTATTATTGGCAGAGTTTGTCTAATACTCTTCAGTCATAACCCAAAGGCTTCCTTTTGGAAGGGATATCGCTCAGAACGTCTGCTATTACCAAAATGAAATCACTGCTTAGTACAACATATTTCGGTCCTGTGCAATGGTATCAGAAACTATACCGTAGTGAAGAGACAGAGATAGAGGCCTGCGAAAATTTCCAGAAACAAACCTATCGTAACCGTTGTATTATCGCCACTACCCAAGGCCCCCAAGCTCTTACTTTTCCTGTAGTAAGGAGCGACAACTCTACCATCAAAGACATACGGATAAGCGATCATGGCAACTGGCGACATCTGCATTGGAATGCCCTGCAAAGTGCGTATGGGGAGAGTCCGTTCTTTGAGTATTACCAAGACGACATAAGACCATTCTTCGATAGGAAATGGAAGTTTTTATTAGATTTCAACGAAGATATAAGGTCGAAAATCTGCGAACTCATCGATATTGAGCCCAAAGTAAGACAAACAGATGAGTTCAGGACAGATAGTCTGGAGTTTAAGGATTATCGCTCAGCCATTAATCCAAAGCACCCCATGGAAGATCCAGACTTCGAGCCCAAGCCTTACTATCAGGTATACCAAAAAAAACACGGCTTTCAGCCTAACCTCTCTATCCTCGACCTGCTTTTCAACATGGGTCCTGAGAGCGTTTTCTATCTATGACAATAGAAAGAAGCATCGAGAGCACTAGTACCCCAAAGATTATCGCAAGCGAAACAGGTGTGGGCACTTCGATATGTGGCATGTTGATGTCCAAGCCTACAAGACTTCCTAATTCATTCACGTATTCGTTCATCGCCAGGAGCATCTTTACACCCACAAAACTGAGGATGATGCCCAAACCGTATTTAAGATAAGTGAAGTATCTGGCTACTGCTGCCAGTGCGAAGTACAATGCCCTAAGCCCGAGTATAGCGAATATATTTGATGTCAATACGATAAACGGATCCCTTGAGACAGAGAATACTGCAGGGATAGAATCGACAGCAAAGGCTACGTCAGTGGTCTCAATCACCAATAGAGCGATGAAAAGAGGGGTAGCTAGTCGTTTGCCGTTTTCTATCACGAAGAAATCACCCTCGTGCATCTTGTCAGTCACAGGGAAGAACTTCTTAAACAGTTTTACAAAGATGTTCTTCGAAGGATCGACACTCTCGTCATCCTTATGTCCGAACATCTTTATACCAGTATATATAAGGAAGATGCCAAAAAGACCAAGTATCCACTCAAACTGCTGTATCATCGCTGTACCAGCAAAGATAAAGATACTGCGCAGCACCAATGCTCCGAAGATACCCCAGAAAAGCACCTCATGCTGATACTTACGTTCGATTCCAAAGAAAGAGAAGAGCATCAGGAACACAAACAGGTTATCCATCGACAGCGATTTTTCTATCAGATAACCAGCCAGAAATTCCATCGCTTTCTCATGTGCAACGTCTATTCCTCCAGGATAGAACATATATATGCCAGCACAGAACACTAGTGACACGCCTATCCATACTGCCGTCATTTTCAGTGCCTCGCTGACACTCACCTCATGCTGGCCTTTCTTGCCAAACGACTTCAGGTCGATAATCAGCATGACAAACACCAACACATAAAAAACAATCCAAACCCAAAGGGGTATATTAATGATTTCCATAATCTCTTATTAATAATGCGCTGCAAAATTAACGATTACATCTCGCTTCTACAAATCCATTAAGGCTAATTAAGCACTATTTACAAGGCTTAAAAGAATTTAAGGTTATTTTTATTTCTTGGACTTTCTTCCGCCAAAGTTTGTTGTGCGGAGGAGAGTCTCAGCCTTCTCAATCATCTCAGAAAGCTGTTGTGTAGGTTTCTCTTCCTTGCGTGCAAGGTCGAGAAACTTTTCTAAATACGCCTTCGCCTGTTTGCCATCTGACAGGAAATAGTAGTATGCACTTGCAATATTATAATAGGTGGCGATAGAAGTGGGATTATACTCCAGATGCTGCTTCCAAGATTCCACAGCTTTATCATATTGTTTGGTGAGATAATAGCCTTCGCCCTGCGAGAGAGTTATGGCTTTCATCGTGGTTGTATCAGGCTGCATCAGTTGCAATGCGATATCCAGATATCGCAGACCCTCTTCATAACTATGCAAGTCGATGCTTACTGCTCCAAGACGATAAGCACAACCTGAATGTTGCATCTGACTGAGATAAAACGCTGGTAACAAGCAGTTATAGGCCTTATTAAGGCTGTCGATACGGGTGTAGCACATGCCTGCTGAATACAAAGTGTTGAAAGTGGAGTCGCCTTGAGCCAGAAGATGTTCGTAGATCGTTACAGCCTTATCAAATTGACGATCAATAAAATATGCATCGGCGAGGGCTCGATTCACGAGAATATTCGTAGAGTCAACAGAATAGTACTTCTGAGCCACTTCGAGTCCCTTCCAGGCTTGGTCTTGTTTTATATAGCCATGAGTAAGGCCGGCAATCATCTCTCCATCCATCGGGAAGTGCTTTACGAGCTGGCTGGCCCAATAGACATAAGAGTCGTTATCACCTTGTTTCTGATAGCTGTAGGCGAGCTGGCGGAAGGATTCGTGAGAGAGCGAATCCTCAGGGATAGTTTTCAGAAGCTCTGAGGCCTCGCGATAGTTCGCCCGTTTATAATAGCAGTCAGCGAACTTCGACTGAATATAGCAGTCTACAACAGCACTAGTCTCTGCCGATTGCCTTAGCCGTTCGATAATCTCATCCTGCTTCTCCTGAGGCAATTTCTCAAGTTGGTCAAGAGGCAGCTCAAGATGCTCTACTGCCCGCTCCTGACTTTTCTTCTTGGCGATTGCATATGCTTTTTGATAATGTTTCAGCGCCTCAAAGGTATTGAACTGCTGCATGCAACTGTCACCAGCCTGAATAAAGATGGCGAGGGAGTCTGCAATGGGTTCTACGGTCTTCTTCTTTGCAAAAACCTCGCCCCTGACGGGGTTAATCATCAAAAGAGCGAGGGTGATTACAGCTAGAAATTGTTTCATTATCATTTATGAGAGAGATATTATTTCTTAGTGGTGATAATGATAACACCATTCTTGGCCTTTTCACCATATTTTTCGATGGCGGGTTGAGACTTCAGCACTTCCATGTGATCAATGGTCTTCGGATCGATTTCCTTCAATTTGGAGCCATCAATTGGTTTGCCATCAACGATAACATAAGGTTCATTTTCGGGACCATACCCTACAACAACAGTCTCGTTCATAACATTGGCGCCTTTAACGTTTTCGGCAGGAACATCGCCACCACCTTGCAAACGGAAACTAATTGGAATAGTGCACTTTACACGAACAGGCTCGCCTTTCTGTGTCCCAGGCTTCCAGTTTGGCATGCCATTGATTACGCGCAGGGCCTCTGCATCAAGAGCGGGATCAATACTCCTAACAATCTTTGCACTCGTAATGCTACCATCCTTTTCTACGATGAACGTTGCTATCACACGGCCCTGAATATTTTTTTCTTCAGCATCTTTTGGATAACGAACATTCATAGCCACATACTCCATAAGTTTTCCAACGCCACCAGGGAACTCCGGCATCGTCTCTACTTGATCGTAGATGTCCTTATTAGGGCTGGTTCCCTCCTTATAAAGAGCAATCATGTAAGTTCTGTCTTTTGCATACGCCTTGCTGACACCAATGGTATAGGTATCGTAGCCAACATACATCACTTCAATTCTGTCGCCTACAGACACTTCAAGACTGAAGTTACCGTCTCTATCTGTAACAGAACCCTTTTTTGATCCTTGAATTGTGACAACGGCGCCAACAATAGCAGACTTGTCTTCTCCATCAAAGACCTTTCCTTTCATTATGAATTTCTCCACATCGTAAGCCTGCGGATTCTCGTCGGTTGTAACCACCGATTCGATTATCTGGATATCCTGTCCAGAACCAGTCTTGATAGTAGCATTGGCCTTGCCCTTCTTGACTGGATGTTGTTTCTGAGGTTCGTCGTAGACATAGTCTGTAACGGTACGTGCATTCAGGGCGAGTGTAGCACCCACAATTGGCAATAGCGCCAGAAGCTTGAGCAGATGGCTGTTCTTTGAGGTTTTATTTGTCATCATTGTGATTCGGTTTTTGAGGGCACTATGATTGATTCCGTTGGCAATGGAGTACCCGCCAATGCCTCCGGCTTTTGTGATTAACAGGTATTGATATTGACGCGCATTGATCCCTTGAGAGAGTACTGCACCGTCGGCCTCGTATTCGTGGATGGCACGCAAGTCCTGGCGCAGCATCCACATGGCGGGATTAAACCATTGAAGAGCGGTGAGGGTATCCACGAGGAGCAGGTCCCACGAGTGGTGAAGACGTATATGTCCCCGTTCATGAGCGAGAATCGCAGAATCTAAGATCTCATAGTCATTGCGATTCATCACGATATAATGCATCCAACTGAATGGTGCAATTTGGGCGTTTTCTGTAACACAGATTGTGATACCATCTGATTGAAGATGCTTCTCACATCGCTTAATCAGCATTAGGATTCTGAACATCGACATAAGGGTATGGCTTAATGTTACCACCATACCTATAATAAATAAGGTGGACAGCAGAATTTGCCAAAGAGGTGTTTCTGCAACAGATTCTGCTATAACTGCATCCATCTGCAAGTCGTCGAGCGTAACCATAGGCAAACCCTCCATCTTCACCGTCTTGTGCATTGTAATCACACAGAGTGGCAACAAATAGGATGCTAATGCAGTGAGCAGAAGCACGATACGGTTCACACGATGAAACGTCTCACGAGCCAGCATCAGGCGGTAGAACATATAAAATACCGCTATAAGCACAGCTACCTTAAGGTCGTATGTCAGAAACTCAAGCAACATGAGATTTACAATTTACTGTTTTCTATCTGGTCGATGAGTTCACGCAGTTCTTCTACAGAGATTTTCTCTTCCTTCACGAAAGAAGAGACAGCTGAGAGATAGGAGTTGTTGAAGTAGTTTTTTATCACGCCAGCAATCGACTTCCTGCCATATTCTGCCTCTGTGATGAGGGGATAATACTGATAGGTGTTGCCAAACTGTTTGTGATCAAGAAATCCTTCTTTCTCCAGTATGCGAACCATCGTGGAGAGTGTATTGAAGTGCGGACGAGGCTCATCGTAGAACTCCAGGAGCTCCTTTACGAACATCGGACCGTGCTGCCAATACAGATCCATGATTTCCTTTTCTTTATTTGTAAGTTTCTTCATTGTCGTAAATGCCTTTAGTTTTCAATCAATTATCGCGTCGTTATCAATATCTGAGTGCAAAGTAACTAAAACTTTTCGTTAGTTACAACTAAAAGCTTTCGTTTTTAAACTAAATTAATTAGTTTGGCAAAGAATTAACATCTGATAACTCTCCTTAGCTGATATCAGCTCCTGCTGGACGAAAAGCTTAGTCCCTAACCTGAAAAGTCGTTCCTCAGCCGTACTTCCTGGATAGTAAACCTTGGCACTATCGGCCCATTGTCCAGACAACTGGCTAAACTGCTGATTATAAGCTTCTACACTTACTGAGAATAAGTGCCTTTGGTCGCTGAATAAAATACACTTTTTCGCAAAAAAATGGCCACCCCTAACATTTTTTGGCGTAAATAGCTTATTATAAGCCGGTTAACGATGTTAGGGTATGCTTTCAACCCTAACATATCCCTCACCTAACCCTCACGTCACCTCTAACATATAAATCAGATTGCTTTGAGGCGTTTTGGAAATATCCTTACAATATCCATAACCTGCAAAAAAGCCTGTTTTTATTCCCAACGAGGGAAAATTTGCGGCCTCACTAGGCAACAATTGTTTCATAGTATAGTAGCAAAAAGCGGGTAATAGAAGGAGATACGAAAAACTATGACATCCTCAAATTGTATCATCTTCGAAATGGTAACTACTCAGCACCCCCTAATAAACCCACTCAGCGAATCTCAAAAAGAGTCGCCTTCGGCGAGAAATCTCACAAATCTGTTCAAAATCATCCAAATCTCTGTTAGATTTGTATAAATTTGTTAGATTTCTGCCCCAAAAGGGCACTCTTCATGAGGGGGGGCTGAGTAGTTACTCGAAATGTGCGAAATGTTAATTTACACGCAAATTGTGCTTTTTTTGTGTAGTTTTGAGGGCAAAAACTTGCAGGTGCCATTTTTATGTTGTATCTTTGCACCATGAAAGCACGCTGTGAAAAGCGCGCATATTGCTACTATAAGGAGAAGGCCTAAAGGAAGAGGTTAGACTTTTGATATTATATAGACATGGGTAATTGTAATCTTTTGCCTGTAGAGACTCCAGGAGCCTCTCAGGACGGAACGCTTGTGATAGAGCTGTTCCTATCGGAGAACTACCGATTCCGTCGTAACATCCTCAACGGTAAGGTAGAATTTGCGATCCTGCCAAAGGCTGACAACACAGCTGAAGGCAATACTGCCAGCAATTCTGGCAGTCTCTCGAGCGCCTCAGACAATGAGGCTGAATTAGAATTCCGCCCTCTGACTCAGGCGGCCCTCAACAGTATCATCATTCGTGCCAAGCGCGAACAGGTATTGGAGAAGGGAAGCCCAAAGACGGAGATAACGGAGTATGTGACATCGGAGGAGGTGCCTGAGCACAATCCTGTGCAGGAGTTCCTCAACAACCTGCCTGAATGGGACGGGCAGAACCATATCGCTAAGGTACTCTCACGTCTGCCCGGCATCACCTCTGAGCAGCTTAACTACCTGACTATCTGGCTGCGATCCTCTGTGGCCCACTGGATGCAGTTGGATATGCTGCATGGAAACGAGTGTGTACCAACGCTTATCGGTTCTCAGGGTTGTGGAAAGACCACTTTCGTGCGACGCCTGTTGCCTCTGCATCTGCGTGAGTATTACCTCGATCACCTGAACCTTGCCAACAAGTTTGATAAGGAGATGGCTCTTACGAACAATCTCTTCGTCAATCTCGACGAGTTGGATGCCATCCGCCCAAGTCAGCAGTCATCGCTGAAGCAGACCTTGTCTGTAAGTAAGGTGAACGGGCGTCCTATCTTCGGAAAGACCCAGGAGGACCGTCCTCGTTTCGCATCGTTCGTGGCAACCACCAACAATCGTCATCCTCTGAAGGATGTCACAGGAAGCCGTCGATACATCTGCATTCAGATTCCTGATGGTCAGATGATAGACAATTCTGGTGAAATCGATTATGGCCAGCTTTATGCCCAGGTGGTTCACGAGATTCGCGACTTGGAGGCTCCATACTGGTTTAACAACGATGAGGTGGCCCGTATCCAGCAGCTGAACCAGAACTTCATGGAGAAGAAGGACCTTACGGAGATGGTTTGTGCCTGCTTCCGTATTCCTGAAAAGGGTGAGGCAGCGAAGTCGATGAACAGTAGCCAGCTGATCTCTGTCATCCAACAGGATTTCCCAACGTTGCCAGATACATTTGGCACGAAGGTAAAGCTTGGCAAGACGATGAATGCACTCGGCTATGAGTCGAAATCGCACTCCAACATCCCGTTCTATCAAGTTGTCCCTCTTAAGAAGTCAGCATGACTCAATGTGAGGGTTAGGTGAGAGAAATGTTAGGGTTAAGTTAGGGTTGAAAATTCGCGGAAGTCCGATAAACACAGGGCTTCCGCGATATTTATGTTAGGGTTAATGAATTTCATGATAAATTAAAAGAGAGGACAAAGAAATTAAGGTGTCTCTTCTAAGGAAATCAAAAACAGCCCCGTCTTTCGACGAGGCTGCATTTGTTTTTATAATACTACTATTATTGTCGATTTGTTGACTTCTTATTAGAAGTTGTAGTAAACACCGAAGCTCAGGTTGCTGCCATCGAGATTCAGACCGAATGTGTTGGTAGACTTGTCGTCACCCTTAACCTTATCGTTCTGGTAACCGAGGAAACCTACGTGAGCTACGAAGCTCAGTTTATCGTTCAGGTTTACAGCAACACCTGGCTTCAGACCAAGAGCAAATGAATTAGTCTTAGCACCAGCATAGTCAACGTGGCTATAACCTACAGTACCGTCAACGAAGAGATTTACCTTATCGAACTTAGCGAAAGTGTAACGAGCATAAGGAGCAATCTCGAAAGCCTTTACCTTAGCTGTAGCCTTTACATTACCCTCCTTGATAGTAGTCTTGCTCTCACCATAACCAACAGTGATACCAACAGCCCAGTCCTCATTGAGGTTATAACCAATCTCTGGGATAATTGTGAAATAAGTCTCAGAATTTCCATCGTAAGAAGATGTCTGGAAACCAACACCACCACCTACGTAAACCTGTGCATTAACAGTCATAGTCATCATTGCAACGAGTGCAACAGCAAAAATCTTTTTCATAATCGTTTTTTCCTTTTGTTAATTATACTTTGGTGAGCCTTTCAGCCACACCGTTATCCTAAAATCGGGTGCAAAGGTAAACGCTTTTTCTTATTGTGCGCGCAAACAACGAGGTTTTTTTACAATTTTTACACTTTCTTTGACATAAATCATGAAAAAAGCACATGATACTGAAACGTAGTGCAAAATTTACATTATTTTTTATAATCCTCGTAAATAGTGTTTAATTAGACTTAATAGATTTGGAGGAAAGGGATGGAATATATAATTTTGCAGCGATGAAGAAGCTGTGGATCATATTGCTTGCGATGGCGATTAATGCTGCTGGTGCTTTGGCTCAGGAGCAAGAACCAGACTCTGTGCAGCCTAAACGACAGCTGACCGTGGTTGACATTGAGACTCTGGTGCCTGTAGTAGGAGCCAACATCGTTGGCAAAGACATGACCCTGACCACAGATTCTATGGGTATCGTCAATGTGCCCAAGGACAGCAAGAGCCTCGTCTTCTCGCATGTGAACTACGAAAGCCGTATTATTAAAATAAAAGAGGTGCGCGATACTGTCTATATGATCTCAAAGCTTCTGAACCTGAAAGAAGTCGTTGTCTTTGGAAAAGGCAAGAAGCGTGATTTCTCAGAACTCCAAAAACGCTTAGGTATAGATAAGGTCGAGGGACAGTTGCTCAGCGGGGGCAAGACAAGCATGGACTTGATAGCAACTTTCAACAAGCTCTTCGTCCCCAAGAAATGGCGCAAGAGCTGGCGAAAGAAACAGCGTATGAAGCAGCTTCAGGAAAAACTCGACGAATACTAAGAGAAAAGTGTTACCTTTGCACCATATGAAGAGAATTGTTCTAATTGGGGCTTGTGCATTAACCTTAGTTCTGATTGTAAGTTGTCAGGACTACGGCAAACGATACTACTATCACGAGCTGGAGAAGATAGACCATCGGCAGAACCGTGAACTGGCAAGGCAGGAGATTACGGCTCTGAAGGATGAGATAGCCTCCTATCCTGACTATATCAAGATGTATCACCAGTTACTCATTGCTGAACTGAATGATGAGGTGATGCCTTACAGGAATATACAGGTAGCAAGAACATTGGTGGACTACTACGAGAATACTGATGACGTTGAGAAACGGATTCGCAGTTACGTCATCGCAGGCGACATCTTCGCCAACTGCAGCGACGGGCCGAAAGCCATCGAATACTACCATAAGGCGGAAAATCTGATTGGCGATAAAGACTCCGACATCAAGCACAAGCTTTATCTGCGCCTGGCAAGTTTGTTGGTGCGCCATAATATGATCGACGAAGCTAGAAGATATGCCAACCGCGTGGGCTATGCCTGTCAGACAGCACGTGACACGCTGGGGATGATCAAGGCAATGATGGTACTTTGCGACTGTTACAAACGCAGCAAGCAGCCCAGCACGGAATTAGGGCACTTACAGGAAGCCCTGCGACTGGCTGATGAGTCAGGCAGAACAGACATAAGCCAGAATCTCAGGCTCAGTATTGTCGAGGCCCACTATCAGGCCCTTTTCTACCAGGAAGCACTCAGACAGGCACAACCTCTCATCGGATCTTTGTCTGATAGTGAGCAGCATCGCCTTTATGCCTTGCTATCAAAGGTTTACTATGCCTTGGGGCAAGGAGACTCTGCCTATTACTATGCTCAGAAAGTGATGGACAATGGCAATTCCGTCAGTAAGCGCGATGCTCATTTGGTCTTGGCGCACATCTGTATCCAACGGGGAGACCGCATCGCAGCCGAAGACCATCTTAAACATTACATCGAATTAAACGACGAACTGAACCATATCGAGAACAGCGAGGCTGTTGCCCAGGCTGATGCCTTCTACCATAACCAGAAGCAGACTGAGGAGAATGCGCAACTGAGGAATGACAACCAGCAGAAGCAGATCTACATTATTTTGATTGTTGCATTGCTGATAGTGTTGCTCGTCCTATTTGCCACCTATATCCAGCGCCATCGTCGCCGTCAGGAACTGATGGCATTGCGCATCCAGCAACTTGAGGAGTTTAAACTGGCCTATGAGAAGACTGACGAGAGCGAACGCCAGCAAACGGAGAAGAATATTCAGCAAACGACCATCTATCAGCGACTGACCACAATGGAAGAGTCAGAGCATCCTAATGATGAAGAATGGCAGGCCTTGACAGATGCCATCAGTCAGGCTTATCCCCAATTTACACCCCGCCTGCTCTCACTCTGCCGAATGAGTACACATGAGTACCACGTCTGTATTTTGCTGAAGGCAGGTTTCGAGCCCGTCCGAATCGCCTCGCTCACACTTCGCAGCAAGGCTGCCGTTTCTACCGTCCGCAGTCGTCTCTATGAGAAAGCCTTCGGCAAGAAAGGCAGCGCCAAGGACTGGGACGAAGTGATCAGAACCCTCTAAACTGCAAATGCAAACTATTTGCAAACTCCGATAGACAGGCGCTATCGGAGTTTTTTCATACCTTTGCGACCGAATTCTAAATACATTCAATGCAATTATGAAAAAGGTATTATTACTATTGGTGATGGCGGCTTGTACTGCCAACGTGATGGCACAGAAAGACTCAACCGTGCTTTCAGTGACTTATGAGACAACATTTATGAAGTTCATGGAAGAGGACTCATTGTCGAGGGATCTGATGCGTCTTGACATTGGCGAGCATTCATCGCAGTTCATAAGCGTTCAGTCTGAGTGGTTCGCAAAGAACAAGGAAAAATTTACTGCAAATAGACAAGTCGTGAAATCTCCTTATGTCGGCTACAGCATTTTCCGCTATACGTCATATAAGAACCTGCCTGAGCAGGGCATGGTGACAGGCATCCATATGCCGGGCTGGGTGACATTGCAAGATCAGATGGCAGACCTCTTTGATTGGCAACTCTTGGACGGAGACTCAACCATTTGCGAATATCCTAGCAAGAAAGCCGTTACCACTTTCCGAGGACGCACTTGGACAGTATGGTACACACTCGACTTACCTTATAGCGATGGCCCATGGAAGTTCTGCGGTCTGCCAGGACTGATATTGAAAGCCAGCGAGTCGGATGGCATTTTCTCCTTCACTTGTGTTGGTATAGAGCAGGGTGATGGCCATGCTTTTGAATATCCTGATAGTAAGCGGCTTAAGATCGTAACGCCAAAACGTGCTGAAGAACTGATGATCTTAGAGGGAGAAGATAATGATGCCTATATGTCGTTGATGACCGGTTTTCAGATGAAGACTACCGCCATCTATGATGCTTATGGAAACCCCATTCCCATCGTCCCCAAACACGCCGTACTTCTTGAAAAAACATCTAAGAAGAAATGAAACTTGGGATATTGAGCGACTTGATATCGGTGAGTACTCATCGCAATATTATAGTTTGGTTGGAGACTGGTATGTGCATCATTCAGAAGGGAAAGCGCCTTACCCTGGAACGAAAATTAGAGATGATGAAGTGTATAAGAATATACCTAAAGTCGGACAAATAACAGCCATGCATTGGCCTGGAAAGATAACTGTACACGATTCCGTCCAGCATTTGTTTGACTGGCAATTAGTGGATGGTGATTCTGTCGTATGTGATTATCCATGCAAAAAGGCATTGACAACATTCAGGGGACGAACATGGAACGTGTGGTATACACTTGATATCCCCTATAGTGATGGACCTTGGAAATTATGTGGTCTACCTGGTTTGATAATGTATGCAAAAGATAATGACGGGAAATTCATCTTTGATTGTGTTGGGGTAGAAAAGGGCGATGGTCATACTTTTACTTATATTTATAAAAAAGCAACTGTTGTTTCACCAGAGCGTGCAGAGGAATTGCTAATCCTTGAGGCTGAAGATAATGATAGTTACTATAAACTAATAATGCCCGGATTGAAATCTATGCAGCGCTACGATAAAAATGGCCGACCATATAAATGGAAACCAAAGACAGCCGTGCCATACGAAGTATTCCTAGAAAATCATAAACAGAAACATCAGCAAAAGAAAATCTTAAAAAAGAAAAGATAGATGAAGAAACTCGCATTAATGATGCTGATGACGGCAAGCGTACTTTGCTCATCGGCACAGAGACAGAAAGGAAAGAAGCCTAATGAACCTAAGCAGGATGAGACTGTATTGTCGGTGACTTATGACTGCTACTTTCAACGGGTGCTGGAGGTGAAGAAAAGGGAGAAAGACCTGATGCGCCTGGATATAGGTCGGCATTCGTCGCAGTTCGTCAGTCCGATACACGAGTGGATCAAAAAGAACAAATACGTCTATAACAAGGAGAAACCTATACCATACACTACTCAGGGCTATACGACGCTACGTAATTGGGTATATAAGAACACGCCAAAGCAGGGATACATGTATTTTATCCATGACCCAGGCTGGATAGCCACGCGAGATAAGACCGACGGTCTATTCACGTGGGAACTGCTGAAAGGTGATACCATCGTCTGTGGCTATCCGTGCAAAAAAGCCCGCACTACGTTCCGCTTTCGCACATGGACAGTATGGTACACCCTTGATCTTCCATATAGCGATGGTCCTTGGAAATTCTGCGGTTTACCAGGATTAGTGCTCTATGCCTACGACTCAGAAGGATACTTCTGCTTTAACTGCATAGGCATTGAGAAAGGCGATGGACATGAAATCAAGCTCCGAACGCCAAAAAATGGTGTACTCGATGTCTATATGCCCCGTCGAGCGCAGGAACTGATGATGCTGGAGCATTGGGACCAATTCGCTTTTAACGATGCCATCAGCCCACTTCCTGGTAAGGTACTCTACATTCGGGAACCTTCAGGAAAAATCTATAGACCAGGTGAATGGCCTCCCCAGACCGCAATTCTCTACGAGAAAGTGCCTGGCGTGGACGATGTCAAAAAGAAGTATCCGCAGAAGAAAAAGACTACGAAGAAGAAATGAGACATCTGATGCTATACCTTATTATATCGTTAGTCTCTCTCGTTGGTAGGGCGCAGACCTTCACAGGACGGGTGACAGACAAGGGCGGGAAACCGCTTGCGTCTACCTCCGTCGTGGTGAAAGATAATGGTGGCGATGTCACAGCATTTGCCAGAGCAGGACAGGATGGACGATTCTCGTTGACGATTCCACAAGGGAAAGAGGCGAAGAGCATAGAGTTTATGATGATGGGGTTCGGCAAGGTCGTGATACCGCTGAAGGACTATCAGAATGGACAGACCGTCAAGATGCAAGAAAAGGCAGTTGCCCTGAAAGAAGTGAAAGTCACACCTCAGCGCATTCGTGAACGGGGCGATACGCTAACTTACTCTGTTTCGGCCTTCCGCCAAGGGCAAGACCGTTCGATAGCCGATGTTATAGCCAAGATGCCAGGATTGGAGGTAAAGCCAAACGGAACAATACAATATCAGGGAAAGGCTATCAACAAGTTCTATATCGAGGGAATGGATTTGCTCGGCGGAAAATATGCACAAGCCAGCGAGAATCTCTCGCCCGATAAAATAAAGAGTGTGCAGGTGTATGAGAACCACCAGCCAGTAAAGGCGTTGAAGGATATTCAGTTCTCCGAGCAGGCAGCGCTGAATCTTGTGCTGAAGGACGAAGCCAAAAATGTATGGCAGGGAGTGGTCGATGTAGGCACTGGAGCCACTCTGCAGGGAGATACCGAATGGCTGCGCGATGTACGAATACTGGAAATGGTGTTTGGGCGCAAGAGGCAGAGCATATCAATGTATAAGACCAACAATACTGGCAAGGACATAGAACATGAAGTTACTGACCTTTCGCGTTTCGACAAGACGGCTCCTACTGAGTCGGGTATCTTGCATAACATATCGCTTGGTGCCCCCAGTCTGGACGCCAAACGCAGCAAGTTTAACGATACACATATCGTGGCTACCAACTGGCTGTTCAAAACCAAGAAGGACGACGATCTGAAACTACAGCTGACTGGACTTTATGATCGCAGTCGTCAGCAACAGGAACGCCAGACCATATACCTTGATGCCGACTCGGCTGTTATTAATGAGGCGCAAACAGCCCGCAGTACTCGCAGCGAATGGACAGGCGAACTGCTCTATAAAGCTAATCGTGAGAATCACTACTTGTCGAACACGCTGAAGGGCTATATTGACTTCAATAAGAGCGAAGGACTCTCTATGCTTAACGGCACTCCAACCCCACAAAGTGTTGAGCCTCGCAAACGCTATATCGTGGATAACCTTGAACTCATCAACAAGCTTAGTGGCGGGCGCAGCTACTCCATCACCTCGCTATTCAGTTATAGCTATCTGCCAAGCACGTTGCTGCTTAGCAACGATAGCACACAGATGCTTAACAAAAGCCTATTTTACTGGGATGTATATGGCTACTATCAGCATACCATCAAGGATGTAAAGTTTACTTATAAGACAGGATTTCAGACAAAGATACAGACGCTGGAGTCAGGACTTAAAGACAGATACTCAGAGTATCGCCCTTACTTCAATCCCTCGCTCAGCTATCGTTCTGGTAGTTGGAGTGCTTCGCTGTCTATGCCCTTCAGTTGGCTAAGCCGTAAATATCAGGAGCAGTCGGCCTCTAAGGTGCTGTTTACTCCTCACCTTTATATTAAATATGATTTCTCATCGAAATTTAATGTCAGTGGTAACTACAGCTACCGATGGTCGCCTAACGATATAGCCGATATGTCGCGACTCCCTATCTATACCGACTATATCACCCAGCGGCAAGGCTCTGGTCAGTTAGAGCATACCACGGGCCAGAATGCCAGTCTCGGTCTTAACTACCGCAACATTGCCACAGGATTCTTTGGCTCATTAAACGGCAGCTACAGCCACTCAGGCGATGCTGTTATCTATTGCAGCCGACTGGTGGGCAATGTCTACACCCGTGAGGCTACCGACTATCGTCAAAACAGCGATAACTACAGTATCTATGCCAACCTCGGGCAGTCGTTCTTTTGGATGAAACTCTCGATTTCGTTAAGCGGTCGGTATTCGTGGAACAGCTACGACTTGCTGATAGGCAATGCTCTGAGCAGACAAAACATGCGTAGCGGAAATGCTACCTTGCGATTTTCGATGAAACCCACCCGCTGGCTGTCTATCGAAGAAGAGTCGGCCTATCGCTATAGCCATCGCTCGCGTACCGCTGCTCTCCAGTCGATGGAGCATCAGTTGAAGATATTCCTCCTGCCAGGCAAGTGGCAGATTGAGTGGACGAACGAACTCTATCACAGCAATGACAACTCTGTCTCCACCAATTACTTCAGCGACCTATCCATATCATATCGCACCAAGACTTACGAGATAGGGCTACAGTGCAATAATCTCTTCGGTACCCGCGAGTATCGCCGCCACTACACCACCAGCTACACCGATGTCTTAGTCCTTAATCACCTCCGCCCACGCGAGTTCCTTGCAAAACTGCTGTTTAATATTTAATTCAATAGACAAATATTGTTAAATACTAAAAGTTTAGTTGTTTGTTTCTTCGTACTACTAAATATTTAGTTTATCTTTGCACCCAGATTCAATAAAGAACCATTATGAGCGAAAAGAAAAAGCAATTGACTAAGGCTGAGACGCAGGTGATGAACATACTGTGGAGCCTTCCCGGGCAGCAGGGAGTCATTCAGGACATCATCGACCAATATCCAGAGCCCAAGCCTGCCTACACGACCATTCTCACGTTTATGAAGATACTGACTGATAAGGGCTTCGTCAAACCAGAGAGGATAGGCAAGGCCAATCGTTTCACCCCTTTGGTAAGCAAGGAAGACTACACCTATTCTTATATTATGGATGTCAAAGATACCTTCTTTGGTGGGTCCTTTGCCTCGCTCGTCAGTTTCTTTGTGCAAAAGGAACACTACGACGAGGAGGAACTGGAGGAGCTGAAGCAATTAATGGAAAAGATTGAGGCAAAGAACCAATGAGCGAGTTCCTGATATACAATGGCAAAGTGGCGGTATTGCTGGCAGTGTTCTATCTGTTCTACCGCCTGCTGATGGAACGCGAAACCTTCCATCGCCTGAACCGCGCGGTGCTGCTGTTGTCGGTATTGGCATCATACATTCTCCCTGCATGTATCATCACGACACATCAGATAGTCAGAATGACGGCTCCATTGGCCGAGGTTCGTAACACAGAGATTACTACCGTACAGACAAGTACACAAGCCTATTGGCCTACTGTTCTGTTGATGGTCTATCTTATTGGTTTCGCTACAAAATTACTATATACCATCCTGTCAGCCATCCGCCTGCACCGTTTCATCAGCCAGTGTGAGCAGCATCTGCAGAAGGACGGGACGATAATTGCCGTCAGTGAGCAGAATCTTGCGCCTTTCAGTTGGTGGAATGCCATTGTTCTCTCTCGTGCCGACTACGCGGCGCATGATCCTGCCCTGCTGGCACATGAGCAGGCTCACATCAAGAGTTATCATTCTGTAGATATCGTGCTGATGGAACTGGTCGTTGCTTCGCAATGGTTCAACCCTGCTGTCTGGCTGATGAGAAGAGACCTCCGCACCGTCCATGAGTACGAGGCCGATGATGCAGTACTCGCTTGTGGTATAGACACCCATCACTACCTCTCGCTGCTGATGGAGCGTGCCAACGCAACGAGCCGCTACGCCCTAACCAACGGTATCAGCCAGAAGGCCCTGAGGAGTCGTTTTCAGATGATGGCCCGCCACAGGTCAAAGCCCTCACGTATCTTCCGACTGCTCTATGTACTGCCAGTTATCGGCTGTGCCTTGGCACTCAATGCACGTACCATCACCGACATCAGATACTTGCCGGCAACCCGTACTGTGAAAGGTTATGCCAATGATCAGAATGACAATCCTATATCCGGCGTGCTGGTGAGCGTCAAGGGCAAGGAGCAAAGTACCGTCAGCGACAGTAATGGTGAATATTATGTGAATGCTGCCGACGGCGACACCATCGTCTGGACCTATCAAGATGACAGCACCATTCTGCAGTTACAATCGGACTACAACTACTTGGTCTTGCACCAAGACCTTACTAAAGAGCAGCAACGCCAGCAGAAGACACTTCGTGAAACAGTTATAAACGAACAGCAAGCCCTCTCCACATCAGCACAGATACCTATCAGCGGCATAGTGTTGGATGACCAAGGCCAGCCCATCGTAGGTGCGATTGTCAAAGTTCACGACCATACTCTAGGCACCATCACCGACTTCGATGGCTGCTTCTCCCTCGACATACCGCAAGGCTCCACTATCGATGTCATGTACATCGGCATGGAAACCTGCTCTTTTACCAACATCAATGAACCCGGTAACTTCAAAATAATGCTACCAAAAGACAACTTAGATATAAAATAAACTAATATGAAAAAGTACTATTTGTCAATGCTGCTTTCATTAGCAGCACTACCCGTTGCGGCCCAATGGCAATGGCCTGTCAAGGGTGCCAAGACTGGCGAAAGCATTGTCTATCGCCCTCAGGACAGAATTGATAAAGAACTCAATTTCGACAACCTGTTTATCGCTGCTCCAGAAGGAATGGAAGTGGTATCGCCCGCCGATGGCACCATCGCCAACCTGTCGATTGATGCATCGGCAACGCTCACACAGATGATAACCTACGGCAACGATGGTAGAACGTTTGACAAGTCGCGGGCAATAGTGGAGAGGACGGAAAAGACGCCAATCCCAATGAAGTATGTCAATGGCAGCCTGACACTCCGTCTGGCCGACGGACGGAAAATCCACATTGGAGGTCTGCGTGGCGACTTGCCCCTAAAGACAGGGCAACGCATCAGCAAAGGTCAGACACTCGGCACTGTAGCCTACGCCTATCGCCAGATAGGTCAACCCCACATCTGCCTAAGTGTTTCCTCAAAAGACGGAAAGGCCGACGACCCGATGACACCTTTCGGACTGAAGACGACATTCAAGAAGGCTACTCCCGTTACTATCCCCCAGACGCTGACGGTGAAACAGGCCAACGAGGATTTCGACTTCCTGATTTCAGCTATGAAGGAGTGCTACCCCTCGTTTGGCGACATCATCACGCCTGAACAGTGTGAGCAGTTCGTCAACCAATCGAAAAAGAAGTTGCAAGCTCCCATCAGTTACAAAAAGTTTTACCAGATTGTGCGTTCTGCCTTTACAACCCAGTTCCTCCACGACTCCCATGCCTGGCTCGACACCAGGAATCCCACGGCATCGGACAACTACTATCTGCCACATGTGCTGATAGGAGGCATAGGCAGGAAAATCATCGTCACACAAGCCCAATTAGGCTATGAGAAGTATCTCGGCAAGGAGATTGTTTCCGTGAATGGAATATCTGCCAAAGACCTGATAGAGCGAACCCGACAGAACCTTGGGTATTATGACGGACATATACAATCGTCTGTTGAAAGGGAGTTGCTCATCAGCTGGGATACATTCTTTCTGAAAAATCTGACGGCGCAGACTGCATTGATGAAATTTGCAGATGGCACGACGCTTAGAGACCAGTGGGTACCAATCCGTCAGATAAAGGGTATAAAACCGGCATTTAGCAAATCAGCATACGGACGACGAGCCGCAGCCAATCGCCAGTCACAATTCTCGTTCCGCCTGCTCAGCGACAGCATAGCACTGTTGACACTCGGTGATTTCCAACTCGACCAGGTACAGATGGAAACGATTGCCGACAGCCTTGCACACCACCTCTCCATACCTAATCTGATTATTGATGTCCGTCAGAATCCTGGTGGCGACGTGAAGGTCTGCAATCAACTTCTTTCTTGGTTCATTGACCGTCCGACCACTGCTACCACCCATTATGATAAGGTGAACAGCAACTCTGTCTATCAGAGTTTCGTACATTGCACGAACTACAGCCCTGACGATAAACCTTTCGAGGACTATGTGACACGAGAGGGACAAGAGGGATACTACAATCCTTCCACCATTGATGCCATTGTCCTTCCCGATTCTGCCTTGCACTACAGCGGTCATCTTTTTGTGCTCATCGACGAGACCTCGCAGAGTGCTGCCACCGACTTCCCTGCCCAGTTGGTACGTTGTGGGCGGGCAAAGACCATAGGTCGCGAGACTGGCACTGGCTATCACTATATGACTGCCATGAAGTTCGCCCACCTTTCCCTTCCAAACTCGCACATCGAGTTCACACTGCCTTTGGTTAAGTCCGTTCTCGATGATTCAGTATCTGACCGATTCCCTGCCCAGCGCGGCCTCTTGCCCGACGTGGAAGTACCGTTGACCTACGAGGAACTCTACACATCTGAGAGTGACCCCATCCTTGATAAAGCCCTTAACATTATTATAAGACAATGAAGAAGATTGCATTATTTACACTGTTCCTATGTTACGGAATAGGCACATTTGCCAAAGACAATTTCAAGATGTCAGGTAAAATTGACGGTGCTGACAATGATACGCTTTGTATCGAGTATGTCATTCTGCAACCGGAAAAGCAAATCGTCAAACGCAGAGTGGCTGTTGTAAACGGCAAATTCTCGTTCTCTGCGGAATTGCGCGAGGCTTATTTCGGATCATTGTGTCTCAAGTCGAATCCGAGAGAGGTCTTATATACATATTTTGTGCCCAACGAAGAGGCAGTCTTCAGCGGTAGGCTGAATTCGGTGGAAGAGCATTGGAACGGAAGTACTTTCTATCAGCAGTTTGAGCGAGTTAGTAATGTCCAGCGCCCGTTTAACATTGAATTTGCTACAGCAAGAAATGAGCCGGACAGCGTCAGAGGGCTCAAAAACCGCGATATCAATAGTCGGGCTAAGCCTTTATATATGAAGTATGTTGAGGAGCATCCCGACGAGGATGCAACGGTGGCTCTGTTGATACAGGTTGCTTACGACCAAGTGCTGACTGCCATCGCCAAGTTGACTCCAGAAGTCAGGAACGGCAGGATGAAGAGCGAAATAGACAGCTATGAAAAGCTATTTACGATGGTAATGAAAGAGCAGGCTGCACGTGAGGCGGTTAAAAACGACACCGTAACAATAGGTGGTAAAGTACCTGAACTCGGGCTGAAAGACCTTGACGGCAATGTGCTGGAGTTGAAATCACTGCGTGGTAAATATGTCGTGCTTGATTTCTGGGGGTCATGGTGTACTTGGTGTATCAAGGGGTTCCCAAAACTGAAGGAATACTATATTAAATACAAAGACCGGCTGGAGATTGTGGGCATCGATTGTAACGACACTGCCGAGAAATGGGCTGCTGCCATCAAGAAACACAAAGTGCCCTGGCTGCACGTAAGGAGTGAGGATGGCATAGCCGAGCAGAAATTCAGAGTACAGGGCTATCCCCATAAAGTGCTGATTTCTCCTGAGGGCACTGTGCTGAAAGCATATCTTGGAGAAACAGAAGAATTCTATCAATACTTAGATTCCACTCTTTCTATTTAAATTATACAAATCCTATAACAGAAAATCTATAATCAGATGTCACCGTAGGTTCTGATATTATAGATTATTAACGCTTGAGGATGGAGAAATGCAAACTATTTGCAAACTCCGATAAGTTCGCATTATCGGAGTTTTTCGTACCTTTGCCGCCAGTTTTTATCTCATGAGAAAAATATATAGATTTTAGGATGAAGAAGATTCTTATTGTATTATTCACATTTCATTGTACGCTCCTCACAGTGTCGGCTCAGACAGACAGCCTCAGCACCACACAGCGTGACTCTCTGAAACTCGACAGCATATACAAGTCGATGGAACTGCAGGGTGTGGAGATTGTTAAACAGAAATCGCTGGTGAAGTCGGACATCGACAAGATAACCTACGACATAGAGAACGACCCCGATTCAAAGTCGAACTCAGTCATAGAAATGCTTCGCAAGGTGCCGATGGTGACGGTAGATGGCGAGGACAACATTCAGGTGAACGGCTCCAGTTCGTTCAAGGTGTATGTGAACAACAAACCCAATCAGATGATGTCGAACAATCCAAAGGAAGTGCTGAAGAGCATGCCAGCCAGCAGCATCAAGAAGATAGAGGTGATTACCAACCCTGGGCCGAAATACGATGCCGAGGGTGTTGGGGGCATCCTGAACATCATCACCTACAGTCAGGGTATAGAGGGCTATACGGCTACCTTCAACGGTAACGTCAGCAATCGCGGAGCAGGCGCAAGTACCTACGCTACCGTGAAGAGCGGCAAACTGACAATGAGCGGACGCCTCAATTATTCATACAACAACTCTCTGCGCAGCTATTCAGGCAACAAAAGAAAGACTATAGGAAACGTCAGCGAGTCATCATCCGACCTCGACACAGAAGGCACGTCGAAAAGTCACGGCAATTTCTCGTATGGTTCCTTCGAAGCCAGCTACGAGATTGACACCCTGAGGCTTCTGACTGCCTCTTTCGACTATTGGGGAGGAGTGAACAAAAGCAACAGCGACAGGAGTACCATCGCCACATCGCCACTGACACAGAATCAGTTGTATCGCTATAACACCACAGGAAATTCAAAGAACAGCTACTCCTCGATCAATGGCGGCATCGACTATCAGCGCAGCTTCTCTGTACCGGAGCGTCTGCTGACACTATCGTACAGGATAGAGACGGAGCCAGACAAGACCGACTCCTACACCGACTATCTCGAGCTTCAGGCTGCCGACGGCTGGGAGAACTTCCTGCAGCGACTGAAGAACCAGCATAACGACGGCAACCAGCACACCACGGAGCATACTTTCCAGTTGGACTATACCACGCCCTTCTCCAAGATCCATACATTTGAGACAGGCCTGAAATACATCCTGCGCAACAATTCTTCAGAAGACGACCGCTACGAACGGGCTGCCTATGAAAGCAGCGACTATGTATATGATACAGATCACTCATCGCACTACAAGCATCGCAACGACATCTTCGCTGCCTATCTGGGCTATGGCTTGAAGTTAGAAAAACTGTCGGGCCGTCTGGGCCTGCGATTTGAGCATACTTTGCAGGATGTGGAGTACAAACTCGGACGAGGCGACGACTTCAGGAAACACTTCAACGACTTCGTTCCTTCAGCCAGCTTAGGTTATAAACTGACGCAGACATCGAACCTCAGGCTGGGATACGACATGCGCATCTACCGTCCTGGCATCTGGTATCTGAACCCTTACCTCGACGACTCCACACCCACGAATATCAGTCAGGGAAACTCCTACCTCGACAGCGAGAAGAGCCATTCGCTGAACCTGAGCTTCAGCAACTTCACACCGAAGTTCAACATCAACCTCGCCCTGCGCTATGGCTTTACACGCAACAGCATCGAGCAGGTGACGAAACTCATGCCAGACACCCAGATACCAGGACTGAAGAACCCGACGGGCAAGGACGTGCTCTATTCAACCTACGAGAACATCGGACACAGCGAGGGCATCAACCTGAATGCCTATGTCAACTGGAACGCAACGAAGAACACCCGTATCTATGCCAACAGTCGGCTGTCGTATACCGATATGGATGACGGCGCTGCACTCCATAACTATGGTTGGAGTCTCTTTGCCTATGGCGGTGCCCAACAGACACTGCCCAAAGACTGGCGACTCTCACTCAACTTCTATGCCTCAACACCCCGTGTATCCCTGCAAGGCAAGGGCAGCAACTACGGCAGTTATGGTGTGAGCATTCAGAAATCGTGGTTGAAGAAACGCCTGAACCTGACGCTCTCGGCATCAGACTTCCTGAAGAAATACATTACCTACAACTCCACAATGGAGGACAACTTCTTCCGTGCCGACAGCTGGTCGAAGTATGTCCAGCAGCGTTTCAGCCTCAGCATCAGCTACCGTATCGGAGAATTGAAGGCCAGCGTGAAGAAAGCCGAGCGCTCCATAAGCAACGACGATGTGAAAGGCGGTGGTAATAGTGGCGGAAGCAGTGGCAACAGTGAATAACTTGACAATATACTTTTCCTGAGTCGCCTCTACGGAAAGGCCTTCGGAAAAAAGGGCTGTGCTAAGGACTGGGGCGAGGTCATCAGAACCCTTTAAACTGAAATGCAAACTATTTGCAAACTCTGATAGACATGCGCTATCGGAGTTTTTTCATACCTTTGTCGCAGAATTCTTAAACATTCAATGCAATTATGAAAAAGGTATTATCGCAGTTCGTAAGTGTCGTTTCAGAGTGGTTCGCAAAGAACAAGGACAAGCTTACTGCAAATAGACAACCCATCTGCACCCACAGAATCAGGCATACTGAGCAACATCAGTCTGGGGTCTGCTCCAACCTCTTCGGCACCCGTTCGAAGACACGTATATTAAGGTGCCGCTATCGCATATTAAAATAATGAATATAGTTTAAAAACTTGCCGGTATCGGAAAAAATATGTATCTTTGCAACCAGAATCAGCATTACAAACTTGCCGATGCCGGGATATCAGGCAGAAAGGCTACGAACAGTCGACTTTGCACCGAATATAATAAATACGAAAATGAAGAAATCGATATTATTGCTTGTTGCTATCTTTGGCTCACTCTTGACTGCATCGGCCCAGAGTGAACAGTTCGCAATTACGGTGAAGGTAGATTCAGCCATCGCCAGTGAGTCACAGAAAGTATATCTGTATTCACAGATTGAGAAGCAAATGCAACTACATGATTCACTCGCCATCGATTCTGCACATCGAGTAGGAACACTTCATGGCAAAGTGCCCTATGAGTATGCCGTTAACCTGATGTTCGCACGTAGAGGCCCAGGTGTGGTGCCCGTTGTGGTGAGAAATGGTGACAGCATTATCGTCCATGTAGGCGACGAGGACGATGGTTTCCGACTACGCTATCCCAAAAGTACAGAAGGATCGGAAGCTATGAAGGAATATGTAGGTTATCAGCTTATGCAGGATAGCCTTGACAACATCCGTACAAAGGTCAGGATGCAGATGCAACTCGTGGGGCTCCCTGAGGCAAAAAAGGATTCGCTGAAAAAACTTGATGATATGCTATTCCGCGAATATGAGCATAATAAGGAGATTTTTGCTATGAACGCCAAGTATCCTTATGCAGCGATGGGTGTAGGCGGCAACATCTACAGCAACCATAAATGGAGCCCAACTACTCACACTTACAAGGAAGAAATCGTTGACTCAATCATGAATTCACTAATAAAGCGCTTTCCTGATTATCCACCTATCCGTGCCCTCGTGAATGACAGCACGCTTGGCAATTATATGTCGGCAGAGAGTTTTTCTATCAACAGTATTTTCTGGAAACGCTATAGCAATCGTTTTTATGATAGCGAGACCGACTCGATAGTTCGTCCATTAAAAGCGGGAGACTATTTCAATATCCTCAGCCTGAACCAATATCGCGGACAATATCTTTATGTTGACTTTTGGGCTTCATGGTGTCAGCCCTGTCTGATGCAGATGCCAAACATCAAGCAAGCTGCTCAGATGTTCTCAAAAGACTTGATGGTCTACCTGATCTCTATCGACAAGTCTGGCAAAGAGTGGTGGAGCGCTGTGAAAGAACATGATCTGCGTAATCACTTGGAAGATGAGCATCCTTATATGATACACAACATCAGAGCATATGACCAGAAAGGCAAGATGAACTCTGACGTACGTTCATTAGGCATAAAAACAATACCTCACAATTACTTAGTAGACCGCAACGGACGTATCGTTGCCAAGAACATCTCAGGCGCGATGCTTATCGACAAAATGCAACAACTATTGGAAAAGGAGAAACAGCTATGAGAACAACAGCCGCTTTACTTTTTTACCTTTTTACCCTTTTACCTTTGTCTGCCCAGACAGACAGTCTTAGGCAAAAAGCACAATATTGGGCAGAGCGAGGATATTTCAATAAGAGCCTTGAAGTATCAAAACTGTTATCAGACGACAGCCTGACTATCAGCGATATGCGGCTACGTTATGATAATTTTGCCAATCTGGGTAATCTCGATTCGCTCTTCTACTGGGGAGATAAAATCCTGAAGCGAGACCCTTATAATATCTCGCTGATTCTTGACTACACGCCTCGCCTGAATAAGGGCAAGGCATCAGATATGGGAGGCAGGGTAACATATCCTGAGAGAGTTATCGATATCTGCCAGAAGTATCGTGAGCGCGATTCTACACATATTCTTGTGAATCGCCAATTGGCAGAGGCCTATTATAATATAGGTAACTACGACTTTGCCCTACCCGCTCTGAAACAATTAGAGGCTGTGGGCGACACTTGCTTCGGCACACTCTATACCCTTGGACTTACCTATCAGCGTATGGGAGATAACAGCAGTGCCTACGATTATCTATCGCGAGCCACCATTATCAATATCGATGCTAATCCTTATTGTCTCTTCACCCTCGGCATTGTCTGTAATCGCATTGGATATGGTGCCGAAGCCCTCAGTTATCTCGATATGGCAAAGGAACGGATGATGCCAGACCGTAAAACTCTCTTCCGATTACATAAGGAACTGGCAGAAGCTTTTCGCATGAAAGGTGAGCACGACTTCCGTCTTGAAGAATTACAGGAGTGCATGAAACTGGCTGATGAGAAAGACGTCAACGAGCTGACCTATCAGATGGCGCAATGCTACTTCCAACTGAAACAACGCGAAAAGGCCAAAGAATTCTTCAATAAATTCCTTGATGCCACAGAAAACAAAGAGTACAACGATAAGATTAGATCCATGCGAAGCTCTGCCGAGCAAACGCTCCGCATGATGATGTGGTAGGTTGAAGTTGGCGGTTTGTTCTTATCATTTCATCACTTCCAAGATAAGCGCTTTGAGCCGCTATGCCTCGTGACCGCAGGTTACCATATATGAACTTGATTCTTCTTTCCATGCTGCAAAAGTACACATTTTATGATGAACCCGCACCCGGAGGCAGCGATGCCTATAAGAAATATGTGGCTGAATGGCTTGCAGACGAAGAGACCGTCTGCGTCAGCCTTAACGATTTCCGTCATTTACAAGAACTTCTGCTGTTCAGTGCCATCCCTCATTCAGAAACTTTCACTCCCGATGGTCTACGTGTACGTGAAGATGTCAAGATTCAAAGTCTTTTCAACATCGACATGGAACTGCAGGCCTTGAAAGAGAGGATAAAGTAACCGCCCGCAAGGAGGAGAAACACCCTTTAAACTCTGAAATTGGTATGAGTCCTTTAATAATCGGTAAAAGTCGCAGAGCAAGACGTAACAATTGCCAGTAATTGTGTACTTTTGTGGTGGAAAAAGCTTACAAAAGTATCTTTTTTTAAAAAATTTGCCGTTTAGGGTTTAGTAAATCGGTTTTCGTGTGTATTAAGAGTGTATGACAGATCAAAGGAAGCTCGAGAAGCTGTTCAGACAGCATTACCGTCAGATGTATCGGCAGGCCACCATACTTCTGCACGACGATGCTGAGAGCAAGGATGTGGTGCACGATGTCTTTGCCCAGCTGCTTGACAGTCCGGACCGTCTTAGGGAAGAGACTGCCGAGTCCTATCTGCTTAAATGCGTACGGAACCGATGCCTGAACGTGATCCGTGGCCGACAGATACAGGAGCGCGTAGCCCGCCTCTACTTACTCGACCTCGACACCACGATTCTGCCGACAGACAGGCTAAACGAAGAACAGAATGTCCTCTACAAGGGTATTGACCATTTGGAGCCACCCGTCTGCCGCGACATCATCCTGCAACACTTCCGCGATGGTATCACCTTCAAGGAGATTGCCAGTCGCTTGGGTGTCAGTGAGACCACCGTCTATAAGCATCTGCGCTGTGCGCTTGATCAATTACGTCAACAAATTAAAAAATCAATGAGCGTATGAACAAGACAGATCTTTTGCTCCAGATGATGCAACACCCCGAGGAATACACCGCCGACGAATGGCAGGATATTTTGGCCGACGATGAGTGCCGCGAACTCTACACACTGATGTCGAAGACTCAGAGTGCTATTGATGCAGCCCGTGCCGAAGAAGACATCACCGAAGAGATGATTGAAGCCGAATGGCAGCGGTTTAGTAGTGAAAAGATAGAAGTGAAAAGTGAAAAGTATCCGTTTCTTAAAATTGCCGCTATGTTTGTGGGCATTCTCATGCTTTCAGGCATCGCCTATGCAGCCATTCACATCATCAGCCATAGCACAGGAGTAGATGAGAAAGCCCCGACTCAGGAGGTACATAATCTTAATTCACCCAAAAACGATGCAGCTGTCGAGACACTCACGGCTGACAGTATTCCACAGACGCGTATCTTCGAGAACACACCGCTCGACGAGATGGTAAGCGAGATAGCCCAATATTATAATAAAGTGGCTGACATCCAGAGCGAGGAGGCCCACAAACTGCGCCTTTACTACAAGTGGGAGCCAAAGGATGCGCTTGAAAGTGTTGTCGACGACCTGAACCACTTCGACCGCGTGAGCCTCGCCATCGAGGGCGACAAACTGATTGTGAAACCTTAATCCCTATGAAAGAAGCAATGAAAAAGCTATTTATCCTGCTGTTATTGTGCGCAGCAGTCAACGGCATCATGGCACAGAAGATTACCCGCAGTTATCAAGACCTGTCGCTCAGCCGAGTGCTGGAGGACCTGAATGCTGCCACCTCCCGCCACGAGATATCATTCGTGTATAACGACCTTGAAGACTTCACCGTCACCTGCACCTTCGAACGTCTCAGCCTCAACGATGCGCTGATGAAAGTCGTAGGCTTCTATCCCGTCCGCATCGTCAGGGATGGTGACAAGTATTTCGTGGAGTGTACCCACAAGACAGAGCGCCACCTGAGGGGAACCCTCATCGACGAACAGAGTCTGCCTGTGGCCTTTGCCAATATTGCCGTCCTCAATCCAGCTGACTCTACTCTTCTCTCTGGTGGGGTCAGCAATGAGGCGGGCCAGTTTGTCGTCCCCTATAGTCAGCACAAAATCCTCGCCCGCATCAGCTTCATCGGCTACAAGACCATCTACCGTCTCTGCACTCAGGAGGATATGGGCACCATCCGGCTCCAACGCGACAGCTATGTGGTGAAAGGCGTTGAGGTGAAAGGCAGCGTGCCGCAGTATAAAGCGACGGCTGGCGGTATGACAGTCGAGGTACAGAACTCCATACTGAAAGACGTAGGTACGGCCGATGACCTACTTTCGATGTTGCCCCGCGTAGAAGGCAAAGACGGCAAGTTTACTGTCTTTGCCAAAGGTGAGCCGGAAATCTATGTTAACAATAAGAAGGTACGCGACTCGAAAGAACTGAAGCAACTCAAATCGACGGAAATCAAAAGCGTGGATATCATCACATCGCCTGGTGCGAAGTACAATGCAGAGGTCAATGCAGTCATCCGCATTAAGACCATCAAGCGGCAAGACGATGGATTGAGTGTAGAGGCATATACCTTTGGGAAGTATAACAAATGGTGGACTAATTACGATGATTTCGCCGTAAGATACCGTAGCGGCGGGTTGGAGATATTTGGTACAGGTTCTTTCTACAATCACCATTATGCGGAAGACCCAGCTCTTTCTTCCGATCTCCTTTTCGACAACAAAACCATCCACATCGACCAGACTGCTCCCAATTCCGTATGGTTTACCTCTGTGTCAGGGAAGGTGGGACTTAGTTACGACTTCGATGAGAATAATTCTATAGGAATGACATACAGTTGCTTTGGCGAACTTTACGGCGGTGGTTACATGAACGGTACGCAAACCATCTATAGTAATGGACAGTTGGAGGGTGAAGTGAGTCAATGGATGAAGGTTGACCACAGGACGATACCCAGCCACGATGCTAATATCTATTATGTAGGCAAGATAGGCAAACTTGGCATCGACTTTAATGGCACATGGCTCTGGCAGAAGACCGTCCGCAGGGATATCGAGACAGAAAGAAGTACAGAACTGGAAAACCGCGACATCCACAGCAATGCCGAAGACCGCAATAGGATGCTGGCTGCCAAGCTTGTACTTTCCCACCCCGTATGGAAAGGTGAACTGAGCGTCGGATCTGAGACAACCAGCACCCATAGCAACGGCATGAGTGAGAATATAGAGGGATGGGTGCCAGCTTCTAAGAACCATATCAAGGAAAACCACCTGGCAGGTTTTGCTGAATACGAAGTGCAGTTAGGCCACTGGAGCCTCAATGCCGGACTACGCTATGAGCACGTAAGCACCGACTATGAGTCGTATAGTATCCGCAGCGACATTCAGCCTGAGCCAAGCCGACACTATAACGACCTTTTTCCTAACCTCTCTGCAGGCTGGCAGAAGGACAAGTGGGGACTGCAACTCAGTTACACCAAGCGCATCAACCGCCCCAGTTATCACTCATTGAGCAACTTTGTCCAATACGACAACCGCTATCAGGTAGAGGGCGGCAATCCTATGTTGCGTCCTGCCATCCGTCAGGACATCGACTTCAGCGCCACCTACTCATGGCTCAGTTTCAATGCAGGATTCGAGCACTACAGCGACAAGATTCTTAACTTCAGCAGATTCTATCAACAGGGCAGAGATATCATCATGTGGCGCAACGAGAACTTCGACCACTTCAACTGCTGCCATGCCTCGATAGTAGCCTCACCTAAATGGGGCATCTATACCCCGACGCTTACCCTCGGCTACTTCCAGCAGTTCTTCGATGTAAAGCGATACGGCATTGATCATAGTCTCAACAAACCTGAGTGGACCATCAACCTGCGCAACTGGCTGAAATTGGGAGAGACTGCCAAGGCGATGGTCTATATCCACTATGCCACAACTCATGACTATGGTTTCAGCCGCCAACACTATGAGTTCAACGTGAATGCCCGTCTACAAAAGACTTTCTTGAAAGGTCAGCTAACGGCAGTACTCTTTGCCAACGATATTTTCCGAACGCTCCATGACAAATGGGAGGGCTACTATCCTGTAGAGGTTCTGACCCGCGATGCCTACCAATATTCCAGAGATATCGGCATATCACTACAATACAACTTCAACCAGAAACGCTCGAAGTATAAAGGCACCGGTGCTGGTAACGACGAGAAGAGCCGACTTTAATCATTCGCTCTCCACACTTTCCAGTCGCTGATTTCTTTGGTGAGTCGTCCTACTGCCTGTTCGCAATCTTCCGGATAAGCCAGAGTCTGGATAAACCACAGTTTCCGGTGTTGTACGAACTTGGCATAGTATCGGCGGCTCGTTATCCGTCCGTCATCACCATGTATATGCCCTGAGAGAATGAACCAGCCGTCACCTTTCTGCTGGTAAGTGGCATGAAGTTCTGATGCGTATTTTTCCATCGCTTGGTTGACGGACATGTTCCCAGGATTCTGCTCCACGAATGCCGTCTGCACTATCTCCGTGCTGTCCTGCCAGAAGCTGAACCTGCAGGTTCCCTTTTCCATCAGCGAGTCGTCGGTCTGCTCAAAAAATGATGGGTAGCGTATGGTGTAATCATAGGTCTCGTCGTGATACTCTTTCATAAGAGTGAGCCTCATGGCTCGTTCCAGTTTCTGCATCAACGGCATCTCCTCCTTCTCATGGACTGACACCCATATCATTACAGCTATGAACACCAACATCGATAGAAATAGAAATCTCTTCATACTGCGATATTTTTTGCTGCAAAGGTATGAAGAGATTCTTATATCGCAGAGAATTATGACTGACATTTGTCTGACATTTAGGTGGCTTTATATAAGATAAGGTATATTATTTGTTAAAAAAGAAGGAAAAAGACAAAACTGTTCACGTACTTAGGATTCTTTTTGTAATTTTGCCGTATGAAACAGAGATATGCCGTCATAGTGCTTTTTGCACTGATTATCGCGTCGAGCCTGACGAGTTTGGGGAGCTATAGTGCTACCGAAAGGTTGGTGAGTGAGGATATGGACAGGGCGTTGGCCCTGGCTTTGGAGGAACAGCAGAGTGATGTCATCAGCCAGGACACCATCCGCACGTTTAACAACCACTTGCAGATAGCAGAGTTGCGAGGCAAGGCAACGTTGGCTGTCGACACCCGAGGGCGCCAGTTCAAGGCATACGCCCATTGCTCTGAGGCCACCATCTTCAGTCTGTCAGACCAAAGACCGGCAACTATTCTTTGGGCACTGACGATAGGTTGGGGCATGTTCTGTTTCTATCGCAGAAAGAGGTATGAGCCGCTATTGGCGGGCATGACTCATTATGGCGGATTGCGATTTTCTGAATCGGAAAGTCGATTCTATGCCGAGGATGGTCACCAAGTTCAGCTTACCCCCATGCAGCACCAGCTGATGGAGATGTTCTTTCAGTCGCCCTCGCACTCGCTGACAAAATCAGAAATCTGCGATGCCCTCTGGCCCAAGAAACCCGATGCCAGCGAGACGCTCTACACACTTATCAAGAGGTTGAAGCCCGTCATTGAACAACATTCTGACTTGAAAATCGAGTCTGACAGAGGAAAGGCCTACGAGCTAAAAATCAGATAGTTAGTAGTCTGACAGACAAATGTCAGGGAAATGTCAGACAGTTTTTTCAAAGCTTTCGTTATTTGTTGCTACCTTCGCCGAAAAAATCAAGCGAAGCATTATGCAACAAACAACATTCCAAAAAATCAACACCTGTATGGCGTGGCTCATGTTTGCCATCGCCGCTATCGTCTACGGACTGACCATCGAGCCGACAGCCAGCCTGTGGGACTGTCCAGAATTTATTGCCTGTGGCTACAAACTGGAAATCGGTCACCCGCCTGGTGCGCCTATTTTCATGCTGGTAGCTAACCTTTTCTCTCAGTTTGCCAGCGACACGACTCATGTTGCGATGATGGTCAATCTGCTGTCAGCGCTCTTGAGCGCAGGCTGTATCTTCTTCCTATTTCTCACTATCACGCATTTAAGTGAAAAGGTAATAGTGAATAGTGAAAAATCCCTTCAACAGGTCATCACTATCGAAGCCTGTGGCGTTGTAGGTGCACTGGCCTATACCTTCAGCGACACCTTTTGGTTCTCGGCTGTTGAAGCAGAAGTCTACGCTTTCTCCAGTTTCCTGACGGCTCTGATGTTCTGGCTGATACTGAAATGGGAAGACCGACAGGAGGATCGCTGGATTATATTAATAGCATATATTACCGGCCTTTCCATTGGTGTCCATTTACTCTGTCTGCTTTGCCTGCCCGCTATGTCATTCGTGGTCTATTTCCGTCAGGCCAAGCGTGTCTCAACTATGGGTATACTGAAGACATTGGCGGCAGGAGGCTTGCTTGTTGGCTTTATCCTCTATGGACTTATTCCCGGCATCGTCAAGATGGGCGGATGGGCGGAACTGCTATTTACCAACCTGTTGGGTTGCCCCTATAACACAGGACTCATCATATACATCATCCTGCTGACAGCGTCGATCATTATAGCCTATTATAAGGTAAAACGGAGGATACTTAAATTGTCGCTGGCCTGCATCATGATGATACTGGCAGGATATAGCAGTTATGGCGTTATCTTTATCCGCGCCAATGCCAATACGCCGATGTGTGAGAATGCACCAGGCAACATTTTCGCCTTGGGCAGCTATCTGAACCGCGAACAATATGGAGATACTCCGCTCCTTTACGGCCCTGCATGTTGCAGCGAACTGGACCGTGAACCCGAAGGTGAGTATTTGGTTCCTAAGCACGAGGAAGGAAAGGCTATTTACCGTCCCTCTGCTGATTCTACTAAACAGGAATACGAGTTGGTTCGTCACGACATCAAATATCTGTATAAGGAAAATATGCTTTTTCCTCGTATGCACTCTGGGCGGCATACCAAGGCCTATGAGGATTGGATGGGTGGAGTCAGGAAGGAAGGGAATCTGCCCACCTTTGCCGAGAACCTGCGCTTCTTCATCTCCTATCAGGTAAACTTTATGTACTGGCGCTATTTCCTGTGGAACTTCGTGGGACGACAGAACAATATCCAAGGACATGGCGAGGTGGAACATGGCAACTGGATTACGGGCATCAGGTGGATTGACGACTGGCTGTTGGGCTGCGACACATCGAAGTTGCCGTCGGACCTGGCAGAGAACAAAGGGCGTAACGTGTTCTATGCCTTGCCGCTACTGCTTGGGCTGGCAGGCATCTTCTGGCAATGGCGGCGAGGGAGCGAGGGCAGACAGCAAATATGGATTGTCACGCTGCTGTTTGTGATGACCGGCCTTGCCATCGTGGTCTATCTCAACCAGACACCACTCCAGCCTCGCGAGCGTGACTATGCCTATGCCGGCTCCTTCTATGCCTTTGCCATTTGGATAGGTCTGGGAGCGGGACTAATCAGTGAAAAGTTAAGAGTGAAGAGTAAAAAATTTGCTACCGCCGTTACAGCTATTGTTTGTACTCTCTGTCTGGCGGTTCCCCTACAGATGGCATCGCAGACATGGGACGACCACGACCGTTCAGACCGTTACACCTGTCGCGACTTCGGTGCAAACTATCTGATGACAATGCAGGACGAAGGCAACCCTATCATCCTGACGAATGGCGATAACGACACGTTCCCGCTATGGTATAATCAAGAGGTGGAGGGCGTACGTACCGATACCCGCGACGTCAATATGGAATACCTGCAAACCGACTGGTATATCGACCAGATGAAACGTCCTGCCTACGACTCCCCGGCATTGCCCATCAGCTTAAAACACGAGGACTACCAAGAGGGCCGGCTTGAATATCTGCCAATCAGTACCGATAGTCTGACTATTGGGTCTGGGAAAGACGAGATGGTCATACGATTCAAAGGAAAGCAGGGACTCTATAAGAACGAGCTGATGGTACTGGAGATGCTGTCGCACGCTGACTGGAGCCGTCCCGTCTACATGTCTATCAACTCCGGAGGAAACTATCTGTCGTTCCTCGAAGACCATCTGGTGCTGGAAGGTCTCGCCTACCGTATATCGCCACAAGCTAAAGGTAAGCAGGTGGACGTGGAACGGCTGTACGACAACATCATGCATCGCTTCCGTTATGGTAACCTGAAGGCTCAGGGAATCTATGTGGATGAAGACGTGAAGCGCATGACCAATACGCATCAGCTCATTATGGGCATACTCATCGACTCGCTGCTACAGCAAGACGACACCAAGCGGGCATTGGCCGTCTGCCGGAAGTGGCAGCAGGAGATGCCATGCGAAAACGTTCCTTATACAGATGCCGCCCTTTCTATGGCACGTTGCTATTATCAGACCAATCACCCCAAACAGGGTGACGAAATCGTCAACAGTCTGCTGCGCCGTTCTGAAGAGTGGCTTTCGTGGATAGAGACCATTAATCCCTCACGTCGCTTAGGCTCTCAGTACTCCCAGCTCACATGGATGCAAACCATGCAGCAGGCCCTGTCAATCGCGTTACAATTTGAAAGAAACGAAATCTATAATCAATATATCAAACAATATGAAAACTACATCAAATAAGTATTTCATTGCATCTTGTGTTCTTATCGTCGCAGGCTATATCCTGATGTCCGGGCCAGGAAGCACAGAACAGTCTTTCAATCCCGACATCTTCTCTGCCCGAAGAATAGTCATCGCGCCCATGTTGTGTCTGGCGGGATATCTCCTGGTAATAATCGGAATCCTATACAAGAAGTAAAAAAATTGCGAAGGGGGCGGGATATTGTCGGGAAACTGTCGTATAATAAGTAGAAGAAGCAAATTAGTAACATCGAAAGTGAAGACAGACGGGCAGATTGTGGAAGCCGTGAAAGGCGGTCGGCGGAAAGGACATGACCTGATGGTCGACCGCTACGGACAGGAAGTTTTTGCGATGATAGCGAGAATGGTATCCGATATGATGGATGCCGAGGAACTGACGCAAGACACCTTCCTCCGCGCCTTCAGCCACATTGACAGTTACGACCCGCAACGGGCCTCACTTGGAACCTGGCTATGCCGCATTGCCTATCGTCTGACGCTTGACTTCATGAAGCGCCGCCGCCCGCTCATCATTCCGATTGAAGACCGCGAAGTTTGGCAGACAGACATCAGCGACAAGCAGTTGGAAGATGAACTGTCCACAGGCAGCGAGGAGCGGATAGAGAGACTGGAACTGCTTGTGGATGACCTGCCGCCCGACGAACGTCTGCTACTCACGCTCCACTATTTCGAGAATCGCAAACTTGACGAATGTGCGTTCATCATGGACACTACACCTCACGCATTGGCTAATCGCCTCTACCGAATCCGCAAGAAACTCTACAAACAACTTCAGAAGATATGACAACGTATAAAGATACCGACCTCCGCGAAGCCCTCCGTCGCAAATATGCCGACACACCGCAACTACCTGCCGACTTCATGCAGCGGATGCACCATGCTACGGAAAAGCAGATGTCGAAGAAATGGATAAATAAAGCCTCGGCAGTCTTAGCTGTTGCAGCATCTGTTGCACTTGTGATGCTGCTTGTATGGCCAAAGACGGTCAGGAAGCAGAATGTGATAGAAAAGCAAATTGCTGCTATCAATCCCATTGTCATTGAAGATTTATTGCCCGACTCTGCCGCTTCAACCATCGAAGAACCCACAACGACGGCTACAGTGAAGCATCAAGCAAAAACTGCTACTGTTCGTGCAGTCGGATCTGTATCCATATCTCCTGCCGACAGTTTAGACTATTATATCAGCAAAATAGAACGTGAACTGGCTGAGGTAGACGACAGCCTCTATATTGAACGTATTCAGCGGGTGATGAAGGCAGACGAGCGACTGCAGCGTATCGTTAACAACTACATCATGCATGAGTTGCATAAGGAGGGTGCTCCACACCAAGCCAATAATATTAATCCCGTAAATTCGAACGAAGATGAAGAATAGAAACTTTTTCATGGTGATTTGCCTGACGTGGACGATGGCAATTCAGGCCCAAGTGAGTGAGTCGGCACGTCGTATTCAAGAGAAGCTGCAAGCATTCGTAGCCTCTGGTGAGTATCATGTCAACAAGGGAGATGTCATTGATAGCGATGATGTTACTGGCAGCCGTACAACAGTATATGGCTTTAGTCAGATATTTGGTATAGAAGACCAGAACTTTACAGACATTACGCTCATGTTCCCTCATCTAAAGGAATTGGAGAATATGCTGCGAAGCGAATCCATCCATGCTGATGAGGTTATCGTTCACAATGCAGGAGAGGGTGCGCCGCTCATTCCCGGCATACAATACTCCTATGGAAGCAATTACGGCAGCGTCAGTCGTAAAATCGTATTCGGTAACCAGCAGAATATCCGTATTCTGTCCTTCAACGAACCAAACGGTTTCCGCTATGCAGTTATCCTTATGTGGGAGCAGACCATCAAGAAAGATAATGTGTCAGGTAACAATTGGATGATGAACGGCAGCATATTTGAGATATATGGTAAAAATCTTGAAGGCAGCCCACTATTCCAGCCTTATTACAACAAGCAGGATCAGACAAGCGTATTCAGTTCTTCGCCTGATTCAGCGGCACCGAAGACCTACGAGGAACTGTTGGCAAAGGTAAAGCAGACCTGCAACATCTATAAGCGTGAGACGTCGGGGGGCAAAACGGCTGCTGTTGTGATACTTCATAAGATGTGCGACGGATATCCCCGAAAACTGACGCGTGACCAATATTTTGCTCTGATAGAAATACTCTCTCCATTTACAGAGACAGCCATGGGACAGAGGCACAAGGATATGTTTGCCTACACATGTTACACGCTCTACAAGAAGAGTGAGGTTTATGAGGAGCCTGTAGAAGTTAAAGAGCGTCCGGCTATGATTATTTCGGCAACAATTTCAACAGAACAGTTGCATAAGTATGTTTCCTACAATGGACTGATTATGAACGAATCAGCCGATTTGCAGATGGCTGATTGTCAGATTAGCGGCACTGCTCCTGCAAATGCCGACAGCGTAACCGTTAGTCGCTGTGTATCATCATTCGAGGACTTCGGGACCTTCCCCGTCCAAAACGGCCGATTCTCGTTCACCATCCAATTGCCTAAGGACGAAGTGTGCAAACTGACCGTAGATAAACGTGACTACACCTATTTCTGGGCCGATGGCCAGCCCATTGAGGCCAATCTGATAAAACGTTACATAAAGAGTTCCAAGGCATCGCAGCAGCGGAACAACTTTGTTAATGATATGGAAACAGAGCGTTTGCACAGGTTGAGATTAGACAATCTTTCTGAGGTAGATGCATCTTTAGAAAAGCAGCGTGAAAGTTATCGTCAGGTTATCTTCAAGGGCAATGACGACCTGCTTAAAGCCTTTGCCCTCTATAAGATATATACCGAGCTGACCTACGATGAACTGAAGCCATTCATTAGCGATAGATTCCGTTATGCCAACCATCTGTTCCTGGCACCTGTAAAAGAGTATGTGGCAGGATTAGAGAAACGACGTCCAGGTTCTCGTTATACGGATATACAACTAACCGACACAATGAGTAACGCCCACATGCTGAGCGAATTTATAGGCAAGGGATATGTAGTGCTACATTTCTGGGAAAGTTGGAATCGCGATCAATACGATATTCTGCCTCAGTTGCGCACTGTCTATGACAAGTATCATGCTAAGGGTTTGCAAATACTCAGTCTGGTTATCGATGGGAACTATAAAAAGCGATGGACAGATCGTCTGAACGAAGAAAACCTGCCTTGGCCGCAGTTTACAACAAGGTCACTCTCGACCTATGGTATCCTCTCATGGCCCGAGACCATTCTCATCGCCCCTGACGGTACCATCGCCGCCACTCCCGCCACGACGCAGGAATTGGAGACCGAACTGAAAAGAATTTATAGTACTAACTGATTATGATTCATAAACCCGGGAATAGTGCGGTGCGTCGTGATGACACGCCGCATTTTAATATTTGGTTCGCATCGAATCGGTCACACGGTCACAGCTGTGACCGTGACCGTTTCTGGGGAAGAACTAAGCCTAGCAAGGGAAAGAACTAGGTCTAGCAGGGGAAAGTATTAAAGGTAACAGGGGAAGAGTCGGTATCTAACCATCGTTCGCCTATACCCAAACGATCATGCGGCTATACCCAAACGATTGTGTCCCTATACCCGAACGATCGTGCGGCTATACCCGAATTTAAAAGTTAATAAATGCTAATCATTGTTTGACTTTTGCTGGTTTATGTGTCTAATAAATGAACAGCGCTAAAAAAAGATGGATAAAACGGCATTTGAACAGCAGGCCCGCACGTGGCGACAGAAAGCTCTCAGCGTGAGCATGAGTTGCGGAGCGGGCAGAGACGAGGCAGAAGACATCGCCCAGGATGTGATGCTCCGCCTATGGCAGATGCACGACGAGCTGGAACGCTACGACTCCATCGAGGCACTGGCGGCATTGATGGCACGACATCTGTTGATAAACCATCAGAGGCGACGAAGGCCAGAGATGCTGGAAGAGGCGAAGATAGTCAGCGTAACCACCAGTCCCCATGAACAGCTGGAGATGAAGGAGGACGACCAATGGCTGACTAAACGCCTGGAGCAACTGCCCACCACACAGCGCACCTTATTATATATGCGACAAGTGGAGCGGCGCACTCACGAAGAGATTGCCCAACTGTTAGGCATCGAGACCACATCGGTAAGCACGCTGCTGGCGAGGGCACGAAGAACATTATTAGAAGAAATAAAACGAAGGAACAACTTATGATACAGTACACTAAGGAATACATCGCGAAGCTGCTCGACAAATATATGGACGGCACTTCAACGCTCGACGAAGAGACCATTCTGAGCCAGTACTTCCGAGGCAAGAACATTCCTGAGGAATGGCTCTGCTATAAGCAGATGTTCGAGGAGATAGAGGCAATGGAGCCTCAGCCAAAAGCCCATAACCGTTGGGCCATCTGGAGCATCGCAGCAGCTGCTGTTGTAGCAGGTGTGTTGTATCTGGCCGTTTCGCCTCGTCAGACAGGGTTTGTGCCCACAGAACCGCTCACGGCTCAGGCGGATACCACAAACCAGCAGACCATTGCCCCCGCTGATACCGTTACAGCCCAGCCTGCCCAGACAGCTGAACCCCAGCAGCCCGTAAAGGCCAAGAAGCGCAGTCTTCGTAAGAGTGAGCCAACGATTCACGACTACAACAAGGCATACGCCCTGATGGCTGAGGCCATACAGAGACAGAGGGATGTGGAAAGACAGATAGCACAGGCACAGCTGGAAATCATCAAGGCCCAGTTGGCAGCCTACGGATATATCCCCGTCATGCAAGAAGATGGTACCATTATCTATATAAACGAACAAACAGAATTAATTGCATATGAAGAGTAAACAATTCCTGGCAGTCAGCATCATGATGCTGAGCCTACAGACAGTACATGCACAAGGTCACATCAAACATGCCTTCAACGTACTGACAACCGACACCTCTACCAAGGTGGAATCGACTCATAAGCTGAACAAAGACCCAGAGACAGGCACCAAAACAGGACAGCTTGATGTCTATGAGTTTACGATCCCTGCAGCTCATCACAATCTGGTTGAAGACATCAAACAAGCGTTCGATCAGGACAAGGAAAAAGCCTACAGTATGAGTTCTGTATCTACCTCCAACAAGAAATCATACAACTATATAAGTTTAGCTGTGGGTGGTGAAGATAACGGCTATCCTTTGGGCGAAATTAAAAACTCACGCTATATCTATGCGCTTTTCCTTGACCCTGACGACAATAGCAAAACGCATCGATATGCCTATGCGATGGAATGGTGCGAGGAAGGAAAAGAGATTACAGGCAAACTCATCGTTACCTACGCCACAACGCAGGAGCATCGCAAAAGCATAAGACAAACAAGGACCATTCGCGTCAATGGAAAAGAAATCAACATCGACGGCAACAGCTTCTCGTTTGGTAGCGGTTTCCCCTTCGACGGCAGTTCTGTGTTCGACTCCGATTCCCTCTTCTTCCATCGTCAAAAGAGTTCTGAGTCATGGCTCAGCGAGTTTAACACATACAAGAACTACTTTCTGAAGAAGCCTGATGGTAATAGTGCAACTCATTATGCTACATCTATATACAAGCTCTGCAAAAATGCCGGTATGCTCGAACCAGAGGAAAAAAAGATTGTTTCCCAAGAACTTGCCAAACTAAAGCATGCTGCTAAAGACGAACTCATCCAGAACATATTCCAAA
>FLNV01001021.1_pt1 | contig 96804 bp, 91 predicted proteins | sample 1140351 | NCBI WGS metagenome assembly FLNV01 (sample SAMEA3878207, study PRJEB12797) | bioreactor metagenome | biome: Moose rumen | place: Sweden | collected 2011-10 | reverse complement strand
CCAACTGTCATCATCCACTTCACTATAAAGGGTGGGGTAGGCTTCCTCAAAGTGATTCTTGCGTTTTTCTTTTCTGAGATAATCCAGGCAACGGTTACGTACAGCAGTGTGCATGTAGGAATTAATTTTCTCATAAGAGATATTCTCCCGGTTTTTCCAAACCATGGTAAACGTCTCACTAACAATGTCTTTTGCTGTATCTTCATCCACCACATAATCAAACGCAAAGTAATACAACTGTTCGTATTTCTCGTTGAACAGCCGCTCAAAACTCTTTGTATTGATTTTGTATTCTCCCATAAAGATATTAACTCGTTGCAAAAATACAACTTATTTTTGTATTACATACACTCAAATAAAAAATTTATACATAGTACACAAAATGCGGCATGACTTTTCCGTCATTCGTTCTTAACTTTTCAGGTAAGTACCGAATGTTTTGCGGTAAAGATACAATATTTTGGAGGAATAATCAAATAAAAAATGTAACTTTGTATGGTCTTAGAATAAAACAGAAGCTGATGAGAATAAAACACATAGTATTTGTCGTTTCCCTATGGTGTCTTGCCACGGTGGATGTCGTGAGTCAGCCGCGTAAGCTGCAGTATATTCCGGATGGACGGGAGATTGTGTGCATCAACGGGGATAACCGCTATACCCGTGCCCTCTATGGCAGTTATACTGACTTCCGTGTGGAGACCAGCGACCGCCCTGTCTTCGGTATCTATAAAGGTAGGGAGCCGCGAAATGTCCGTTTCCGTCTTCTTGTCAACGGAAAGGTGCTGCCGTTGGAAGAGACGGCTCATTGCGAAGCCCGTTATCAAGCGGGGAGACGAACTTATTATTTAAGAGATGAGATAATTGGGAGCGGGAAGATCATCGTCACTGTATTGATGATGCCTGACAGTGAGACAGCACTCTGGCAGTTTGTCTCAGAGAAACTGTCAGGGGATGTGATGCTGGAGGCTATCTCCTGCGGTATCAAGTATCCAAGCCTGGCACGTGGTGGTGATATGAAGGCGAATCCTGCTGACTGTTTTGATCCTGCCCCTGATGAGAACCATCGTCAGGACGTGAGATGGAGAGTAGGGGAAGATGCTACGTACGTGGTCTTCTCCGTTGACAATGAAGGGCATTATGACATCTCTACCCTCGGGCGTGAGATGGGAGGAACTCTATGGAACAAGGCTTGGAAACATTATGAATGGCTTGCCAATAATATCGTTTTCGATACTCCTGACCCTTATATTAATACCTTGGGAGGTTCTCTGATGGCTGCCGCTGACGGTGCTTGGAGCGGTGAGGCGTGGATGCACGGTGCTGTGGCTTGGCGTATGCCGCTCAACGGATGGCGTGCCGGGTATTTAGGCGATGTGCTGGGACTACCAGAGCGTGCCCGATCACATTTCACTGCCTATGCGGAGAGTCAGGTGACGAAGGTGGAGCCTGTCCTTCCCCATCCTGCACAAGATCCCGATAAGGCGATGGCACGCGCCGTGAAGACATGGGGCACACCGATGTATAGTAACGGTTATATCTGCCGTAACCCTCATCGTGATGACCAGATGCATCATTACGACATGAACCTGAGTTATATCGATGAACTGCTCTGGCATTTCGAATATGATGCGGATACAGTCTATATGCGTAAGATGTGGCCGGTGCTGCAGCGGCATTTAGCGTGGGAGAAACGTAATTTCGATCCAGACGATGACGGACTGTATGATGCCTACTGCTGTATCTGGGCGAGTGATGCTCTCTATTACAACAGTGGGGCGGTGACTCATTCATCGGCTTATAATTACAGGGCTTTCACTCTTGCTGCCAGGATTGCCGAGATATTAGGTGAAGACCCCTCCTGCTATAAAAGGGAGGCCGTAAAGACCCTCCGGGCCATCAACGAACGATTATGGTTGAGACATCGTGGCCACTGGGCGGAGTATCAGGATTTTATGGGACTTCAGCGAAAACACACTGATGCGGCATTATGGAGCATCTACACACCGATAGACTGTGGTGTAGCCACATTAGAGCAGGCTTTCAGGGCTACGCAGTATGTTGACAGTTGTATTCCCCATATCCCCATCGTGACAGAAGAGCAAGAAACGGGTCTGTACACCCTTTCCACTACCGATTGGCAACCTTATATGTGGAGCATCAATAATGTGGCGTCCGCGGAGGTGATGCACACGGCATTGGCATATTTCCAGGCAGGGAGAGGAAAAGAGGGATATCAGTTGGTAAAGGCGAATATCCTCGACCAGGCTTTCATGGGCAGCAGCCCGGGCAACTTAGGACAGGTGAGCCATTATGATAAGGTTCGCGGGGAGATCTACCGTGATTTCTCCGACAACTGCGGTATCTCTGCACGTACGCTGATACAAGGACTCTTCGGTATCGTTCCTGATGCGCTGAACGGACAGTGTCTCCTCCATCCCGGCTTCCCCTCAGACTGGGATCATGCTTCCATCATCACACCTTATCTCAAATATTCCTTTCATAGAGAGGGCGACAAAGAGATATATGAGATAGAACAGTACTTCACACGTCCCTTGCAGATTGTCCTGCGGCAGAATACGGGCTATGGCTTCGTGGAGACAAGGGGAAACCGTGACAGAAGACAACGTATCATCGTCCGTCGCCCTCCACAGGCAGATTCTCCGACACCCCTGTTGTCATCAACGACAGAAGAGACAACGGCATGGGGTAACCGTTTCGAGGAGGTGAGGACTGAAAGGATGGAGACGGTGCCGATAGACAACGCATACAACAGCAGGGTGTCTGACATCTTCCAAAACAAGTATCTCTCACCCCGTTCGCCTTATACCACGCTTGCCATCCCTGTACAAGGTATCGGCGACTGGTGTCACCCCGAGGCAACGGCCACTATTGATGAGTCGTTCCTTGAAGAAATGGTGAAAGATGGAGTGCTCTCCGTTGATATCGGTGAGGGTATTCCTTTCCGCTTCCCTTCATCAGGAAAGAACATCATCTATACCTCCCTTTGGGACAACTACCCCGACAGTGTCACCCTTCCGTTACAGGGCAGAGCCTCACATGCTTACCTGCTGATGGCGGGGAGCACGAATCATATGCAGAGTCATATCGATAATGGCATCGTGGTGGTGAGGTATGTAGATAACACCACCGACACCCTGCACCTGCAGAATCCCCATAACTGGTGCCCGATAGAACAGGATTACTATGATGATGGCTTGGCTTTCCGGTCGTCTCATCCCCGCCCGTATCGCATCGATTTTGCCACGGGAAAGACTTCCAGAATGTTATCGCCACAGGGAGAACAGTGGGGTATCAGTAGCACTGACAGTGGTGGTGTCATCATCAGTAACCGCGATTTTGAGAAGGGAGCGGGTGTTATTCTCGATATGCCGCTGGATCCTGGAAAAGAGTTGAGTGGCATGACACTACGAACACTGTCCAATGATGTAGTCATCGGACTGATGGGGATTACGTTACAACGGGAACGATAACGGGAACGGGAACGGGAACGGGAGCTCTACACCCTAAACCCTAAACTCTAAACCCTACACCCTAAACTATTTCTCCGCAGCTACCCTCCCGGCTTCCAGAACGGGCAGTCCTGCCTCTGTAGGGATATAGATAATCTTATTGTTGGTGTTGGCATTCTGCTGACGAACCCACAGATATTGGATATATGCCGGTGTGATACTGCCGTTCTCAATACGGATGGCCTCGGCAGCACCCTTGGCACGCTCTATCTCTGCCTGCGCATTCAGTTTCTCCGCCTCCAGATTAGCCTTAGCCTCCTCAATCTTAATACGACGGTTCTGCTCAGCCTTGGCAAACTCAGCCTTACCAGCCTGCTCCTGCTGCCATACGTTGTACTTGGGGATAAGATACATACAACCACCGATAAGGAAAAGGATTACGCACAGTCCGATGAGAATGACTGTTGCCAACGACTTTAAATTACTCTGCTTGTTCATTTTTATTATTGAATATGATTGATAATACGCTAAATAAACTTATCTCCTCGCAAAGGTACGATTAAGCGAGCGAAATGCAAAACAAAATAAGTTTTATTTTCATTTCCGAGCGTGAGTGCCTTCAACGTAAGTTAAAGATACAGAGTTTTTGGCATTTAACGAAAAAGATTCTGTATATTTGCAACGAAAAAATGACTGTTTGAAAATGAAAAGACCCATCCTCCTGATAATCCTCCTTATGCTGTGCCTGGGTATGACGGCACAACAGTCATCACCTACACGCCCCAAGATTGGACTGGTGCTCGGCGGTGGGGGAGCGAAAGGCGCCGCCGAGGTGGGTGTCCTCAAGGTGCTGGAAGAACTGGAGATTCCCATCGACTGTATCGCTGGTACGAGTATCGGGGCAATCCTTGGGGGATTGTACGCCACGGGGTACCGTGCGGAGCAGTTGGACTCTCTCTTCCGCTCCGGACTGTGGATGACGGATAATGTGCTGGATCTGTTGGATCGACTGACAGAGACGGAGGAGTGGGTCGATTTCGATGAACTGCCGATACCGTTCCGTTGTGTGGCTGCTGATTTTGATACGCAGCAGGAGGTGGTGTTCCGTAACGGAAACCTGGCAAGGGCGATGCGGGCCAGCATGGCCATCCCGGGGGTCTATAAGCCGGTGCTGGTGGACGGAAAGACGCTGGTGGATGGGGGTATGGTCAACAACCTGCCAGTGGATGTGGTGAGGGCGATGGGTGCGGATATCGTCATCGCCGTGGATCTGACGCAGAACAAACACAAGACACGCGATTTCTCCCTGAAGGAGACGATAGGCATCGGAGGAATCTTCGACTGGCTGGTGTCACGTCCCGATTGGAGGAAATATAATGAGAACTGTGCCTCGGCGGATATCTATATCAATCCTCCCCTGAAGGGTTACGCAGCCTACAGCTTCTCCGACAAGAGCATCGACAAGATGATTAAGATCGGGGAGCAGACAGCATGGAAACATAAGGAAGAACTGAAGAAAGTAAGAGAGCGATGCATACGATGATATTCTACTGAGGACATACATGAAGTAAGTCCCTACAAGTTACATCTTAATTAATCTCACAGGGGTGTTCAGACCGCTCTTCATCGGCTCCCAGTCAGCATAGGTGGTTTTCTTGTAGTTGATATCCACCATATTGATTTCCTCCATCTTCCGCCATCTCACCCCCTGACGATCCAAATCGGCAATGCGGTTGGCGGGGAGATTGGTCACCTCGATACGTATCTCATTATTTCCTTTTCTCAGGGCTTTGCCACAGTCGAGCACATACGGCACGCACCAGGCACAACCGATGAACTGGTCGTTGATATACACACGGGCTGACTCACGGACATCACCTAAGTCAATCAACCAATGATGTACATCCTGGAAATCCTTCTTCTTCAGTTTGATGTGCGTGGTATAAACTCCTGTGCCCATCGTAACACCGCAGTTGTCCCCCAAAGTCTCCCATGTCTGAGGATGCTCGAGGATAAAGGTCTTCCCCACCTTGGGCGCTTCCTCCGTGAAAGAGAGGAACCAAGGACCAGTGAGGCGATAATCTTCTTCCACCGCAAAGGTATCGACAAGCGCATTTTCTTGCAGGTCAGGGATGATGGTGTGGTCATCGAAGGTCTGCAGAATCATCGACTGTCCACTTGACAGGGAGACAAGTACCTCGTTCTCTTCGGTGACAGAAGCCGCGTAACGTTCGCCGTTCAGGGGATTCAACCATACTGCCTGTTTGAAAGGAACAGCCAAGGTGGTATAGTCGAGGATATCCTCCGGCGTGAGGTTGGCGATGAAATAATGATAGCCGGTAGGGTTCTTTCTGCGGATGGCTTTCAGACCAAACTCTGTTTTCATAATCTCTGGCTCTGCGGCAGCATTCATCGCTGTGGTGTCCATACCAAAGATCATCGTAGCACCCTGAGCCTTCAGCAGTTCGAGATGTCTCTTTACCTTCTCGGGCATATCTCCACTTCCAGGTATGATCAGCGCCTTATAACGTGTTCCGCCCTGTGCGACCAGCATCCCATTCTCATAAGAGACATTCATCAAAAGTCTGTCAGAGATATAGTCGCAGTCGAATCCCGCCTTGTCGATATCCAGAATCGTCTCCCTGAAATCCGGAGCCAACTGTTCCATCTGATGAATGCTGAACTGCATCAACAGCTTATCAGGATTTCTTTTCCACATGTCGTGGACGGGGAGATATACGAGGAAGTCATTGTCCGGTTGGCCCCACTGCAGGAAACTCTGGCAGCGCTCCACATATTGCATGAAGAAGGGAGCGTCTCTCCAGATACTGTTGGTGGGTGACATATCGATGCTCGCATAGAATTTCCAACCGGGCCACGGATCATCTTTGGGTGAATAGCAGGTGCCGTGGAAGAGCATGCGGTTGACACCTGCACAGAACATCAGGTCGAGATCAGGCTTCAACTGTGAGAGGGAGGTGCGGAAATGCTCTGTCAACCAGGTGAATGTCTCACTGGAAGTATAGGGCTTGCCGCAGACATGGGCTGCCGACGGCGCATATTTGAACATCGAATAGTCGGAGTCGTTCTTACGTGTCTTCCCCGGATCCGTGCGTAATCCTTTGATACCTAACTCAGACAGTCCGAATCCTTCTATCTCGGGGATGTCAACGGCGGCATAGCAGTCGATGAGGTTGGCGGGAGATCCATGTGCCTGATTGCGTGTGATAGCCCCGTGACGATGTGCCCAGGCTGTCCACTGCTGGGTGAAGTTCTCCAGAAGGAGATCCCCGAGCGTCTCACGGTAGTCGTGTACGACCTTCTCATCGGCGGCAATCAGTTGTGGCAGGAAGGCTTCCAGCTGATACCCCCTTCGTTTCTCAAACTCCTCGAAGAGGGATGGTGTCCATGTAGCTTGTTCCACCTCATAGGAGTCGTTGAAAAAAGTGTGGGGGTAGGGTGTGCCGGTTCGTTCGAAAGCCTCCTCGATATGTTGCAGGTAATGTGCCACCGCTTTCTTGTCGAAGTGGTCGATGACCCATCCTTCTCCTCCAGGTGCAGCACGTTTCACTTTCATGACCCCATATCTGATATAAACGGCAATAGCCTTGGTGGCAGCAGGTGAATTCAAGTTTACCATCGCACCATCCTTATCATAAGCGATAATCCTGTCAAGTTGGGTGTTGGCAGCCTCTTCTTGTGATAAAGACATATCGGGTAGGACGCCTTCACTGCTGAAGTCCTTCTCTACAAAGACCACCTTGCAGGCACTCTCTCCCAAGGGCACCCACGGGCCGCCGAAAGGCCATCCCGTACCAGTGGCCATGTCCACCTCTATACCTAATTCTTCACCATTCTTCTGAACCTCGCGTAAGATCTCCATCCATCGGTCGGAGAGGTATGGGATGTTATTGGTGTCATTGCCCTGCACCCCATAGATGGGAGTGATCTCCAGGGTGCCGATACCATGACTGGCATATTGCTCCATGTTCCATCGGAGGTTCTCTTTGTCTACTGCCGAGCCTAACCACCACCAGCGGGCACCTGCCTTTGTTTCTTGTCGGGGTATGGGCCACGACTGTGCCTGAGCGTTGGTTGTCAGTAAGAATATTATCGCAAATGATATAAGATTTTTTTTCATATTTCTTTTTTTTCAGTGTCCTATGGCGGAGACAGTATGCTAGAGTCCCCAGGCATATTCTGAGCGAGAAGTGGATTGTTGCGCCACTCGGAGGTATCGCCCACGATGCTCTATAACGTCTCCAGTCTTGTGGTTACCGTCTTGAAGGAGGGACTGCTGATCTTCAGCGAAACCTCCGAGGGATTCTTTCCGCTGCGGAGAATGACGATGGCAGCACCGTTCCACAGCCGACGATGATCCTGCACATTCAGTTCATCACTGTTGATATCCCCGTTACCGACAGCCACAATGGTAGCATCACCCACCACAGAGAAATGCAGTTCATCCTTTGTCAGGGGCACGCGGCGTCCTTTACTGTCAACCGCCTCTATGAGGAGATGCTGCAGGTCGTTGCCATCCGCCTTCCAGTAGCTGTTGTCGGGAGTGACTTTGAGGCGCACAGCCTTACCGGTTGTCTCAATACGATGCCGTGCCACCACTTTCTTGTTATTAAAGGCCACTGCCTCGAGGTAACCTTTAGCATATGAGATACTGTCCCATTTAATCTGATTACGCTGTTTGGTATCACTCTTCGGGTTCTGTCTCTTTCCGAGCGACTTCCCGTTGAGAATCAGTTCCACCTCATCGGCATTGGTATAGGTGGTGAGGGACAACATACTTCCTGGTTGTCGGTTCCAGTGATCACTCTGCCTGTCGTTACCTGTCTGCACCCCGTTCCACATCATATCCCCTTTCTTGTCGGTAATGGCGATATGTACCAACGGTTCTTCAGGTTTATAGAACGACTTCAGGAGATATGCCTTAGGCTTTGGTTGCAGAGAGATGTCGAAAACACCTTGGCTCCATCCCTTTGCGGGCCATCCCTGACTCTCTCCCAGATAGTCAATAGCCCCCCAGTAAGCCAGTCCTATCACCTTGTCGAGGTTCATCTCGAAGAAGTTAGGACCCATGGCCGATACAGATGCCTCACTCTGGTAGAAACGCATCCAGGGGAACCGTCTGCCATCACCGGGGAAATACATATATCGATAGTTATATGCCTGGATATCAGTGATCATAGCCAGGTCGTGTGGAAGGGAATCCGTCTCCCAGTTGCGGTAACGAGGGTGCATAGCTACCGTTACCGGTCGGGTGGAGTCATACCGATGTAATAAGGTTCTCATCAGACGATACATCGTCACCCCGAAGTCGTTGAAAGGCTGGTTGGGATCCTGCTGTAGTTCATTGCCTAAGCTCCACAACACCACGGAGGGGGAGTTGCGGTCACGCTTGATCCATTCCGGCACGTCGTATTGCCAGTGTTGCTCGAAGGGCACCTTCCCACCGGTATGCTGTTGTGTCCATTTGTCATACAACTCATCCACAAGGAGAATACCGTATCTGTCACACAGCCTTACGAAGTCACGGCTATAGGGATTATGCGAGGTACGGATATGATTCATGCCGAACGCTTTGATCAGTTGGATGCGTTTCTCGATGGCCCGTGGATAGGCGGCGGCTCCGAGAGCCCCGAGGGTGTGGTGGTTGGCATACCCCTTCAACAGCACCTTCTTACCATTGAGTTTCATACCATAGTCAGGTCCGAACTCTACCGTGCGGAATCCGAAGTTATCTGATGCCTCATCAGCCACGGTGCCATCCTCACGCAGCAGCTGTACCCTCATCGTATATAAATAAGGTGTATCGAGATCCCACACTTTCGCATGGGCTATCTCCACGTCAGTGATCAACGGTTCCTCCTGATGGCGGGTTCCTCTGTGGCGCTTCACGTCAACCGTCTTTTTGTAGACACATGCACCGTCGGGATCCAGTATCTCGACATAGAACGGGGTAGTTTTTGATTTTGTCAGATTGGTAAAATCCGCAGAGACACTCACATATCGATTGTCCCGGGTGGTGATATAGAGCGGATGACGATGGAGAAAGAGATCGCTGGGGGTGGTGATGATACGTACGTCACGGAAAAGTCCGCCACCGGTATACCACCGTGAGTTATCGGGTTCACGTGTGTCAGCCACCACCTCGATGAGGTTATCCTCTCCATACCTGAGCTTTTGTGAGAGGTCAATGTCGAAGCCTACATATCCGTAGGTGGTACCACCGACACGCTCCCCATTCAGCAGGACGTCAGCAGTATACATGATTCCCTCAAAGTCGATGAGCACCCGCTGTCCTTTCAGTGATGGGTCGGGGGTATAGTGATAACGGTAATACCCTTTTCCCATCTCCTTGAATCCTCTGCTCGACAGTCTGCTCTTGATATTGGCAGCCATATCGGTATTGTCGGGACGTTCATCCGGGGATGGTGCCACCCAGGGTTGTTCGATGAGGAAGTCATGTGGCACAATGACTGTGCGCCATGCCCCCTCGTTATTCAGCCGGAACTCCCATCCGAAGTTGATGTTCTCTACCGTTCGCTGTGCCATGGAGGATATAACGAGGAGCAGCAGGAACCACACAATCATAAGTCTCTTCATATTCAATCGTCCTTTTATCTTTCGCCACAGAGAGGCAAACGTTCTTATAAATTCCTTCCTTTCCTTTTCCTTTCTGAGTAATCTTTCGGTCTCATGGTCTTATCTATTATTAACTATCAACTTATAATATTCCGTTCCGCCCAAGAGGAAGCAGCCTGTGCCATAGTCCTCAAAGTCAGGCATCTTCGTATAGGATAAGGGCTGTCCGGCGGACGGTTCTTTTCCTGTACCCTGCACCCAACCGAGGAATCCGTCAGCGTGAACACAGTCGCGTACCATCCCTTCCCAGGCCTTATCACAGCAGGGAGCATAATCCTTGCTCTTGAGAATACCCTGCCGGATACCCCATGACAAACCATACAGGAAAAGTCCCGTGCCGGTGAGTTCTTTGCCACCGTAGTCGGCATAACTCACCATACTGGGATTCCACAACCCATCCTCCGGACGCTGATACGCTTTGATAGCCTTGCTCATCAGAATGAAGTCTTTCTTCAACTCCTTGTAATACTTATCCTTTGGTGACAGTTGGCTCATAGAACGTACCAGTGCGGCATAAACCCATCCGTTGCCCCTGCTCCAATAACAGTTCTTGCCATCAGGTGTCTTGAAAGGCGCCACATAGTCGGCGTCTCTCCACCATAGTCCCTCCTTCACGTTGAAGAGTCCTCCTGCCAGCGTGTTACGGCTCCACCGGTACATCCTCATGGCATGGTCGGCATACTTACGGTCCCCCGTCACCTTATATATCTGCATATACAGCGGCATGGCCATCTGAATGGCATCGATCCAGGTCCACCAGCCGTACAACTCGTTATCTACCTTCGGGTTCCCCGACAGCATCTGGTGGTCGAGGTTCTCGATGACATGCACAATCTTCTCTTCCCCGCCACTTTGGAAATAACGCTCCACATACGTCTGACCGCAGCACTGGTCATCGGCATCATTGGTATTCACACCGTTACGGGGAGTCCACCGGTGGAAATTGGCCCATCGATCCGTATAATCGATATAGCGCTCATCAGGATCTATTTCATAGAGATTCATCAGTCCCTCATAATACACCGCACGGGTCCAAAGGGATGAGGGGCGAATGACTTTTACGTTGGTGGGAACCGTTGGGTCGGGCCATTTCGCCATGAAATAGTTGTTTACCCTCTGTAACGTACTCATTATTTCCTCCGACTGACGTCCCTGAGCGCCCATGGCGAGGACGGACATCAGCAAAATAGTTGTAAGAATGCTTTTTTTCATTGTTTCTAAAGGTAAAGTTATTAATTCTGGTACAAATATAATAAAATAAGGTGAAACAACAAGTATTGCTGTATCTAAAATTCTTTTTTTGACAGAAAAGAATAGGGTGTTCGACTGATTTGCAGCTATCTTTGTCTAAAGTCATCTCTTCACTCCATTTTTCAGAAGATCCGACGGAGCGATGCCAAATTCCTTTCGGAAGACCTCACGGAAATGTCCCAGATCGTTGAACCCCGTCATCGTGGCCGCCTCTGTGACATTATAATCACCACTCTTGAGGAGTTCCACGCAATGTTGGAGGCGTAGTTTGCGGATATATTCCTTGGCAGTCATGCCCGTGAGTGCTTTCACCTTACGGTAGAATGTGGAGTGACTCATTGCCATCTTATCCGTCATGAAGGCCATATCCAGATCGGTGGTGGAGATATTCTCATTTACCACACGGTTGAGCTTTTCTATGAAGACCTGATCCAGACGACTCAGTTTTGAACCGCTGTACGGCAATTCGGCAGAGGTGTTGACGGCATCACTGGTAAGAGAGTTTTGTCCCCGTTGTAGGATAAGCTCAGACAGTCGGCGACGGTTAGTGAGGATGTTCTGCAGACGACTCTGGAGCAGTCGTGCGGAGAATGGTTTGGTGAGGTAGGAGTCGGCTCCGCTGTCGTATCCCTCTTCCTTATCCTCGACACTATCCTTAGCGGTGAGGAGGATGACGGGGATATGAGAGGTACTGATATCATCTTTCACATGCTTGGTCAGTTCGATACCGTTCATCTTCGGCATCATGATATCACTGACGATAATATCCGGTATTCTGCTTTTGGCCAACTGTAGTCCTTCCTCTCCATCGGCAGCCTGTAGGATCTGGTAGTCATCGCCTAAGGAGTCGGCGATATACTGACGGATATCAGCATTGTCCTCCACGACAAGGAGCAACGGATGGGCATCGTCGGTATGCTCGTAGACCGCTGCCATGTGCTCCTCCAGGTCTTTATGCTCCTCATCTTCCTTGTGCAGCGCATGAGGGTAGTTGTTGTCGATGTGCAGGGCAAAGGAGAAGACCGACCCTTCACCGAGTTTGCTCTCTGCCCACAGTTGTCCCTCGTGTAGGTCTGCCAACGATTTCACCAGAGCCAGTCCGATGCCGGTTCCGGATGCCTGATGCCCGTCTTTCACCTGATAGTAACGTTCGAAGATATGGGGAAGAGCATCGGGGGCGATACCGTAGCCGGTGTCTCTTACGGAGATAACCGCCTGTCGCTGATTGTCTTGTGTGAGTGACAGGTCGATGGTTCCCCTGTCGGTATATTTCACTGCATTGGAGAGGAGGTTATTGAGGATGGTGGCAATTACCTCTGAGTCGAAATACAGGGATGGAATATTATCATCCACATGGATATTTACTTTCACCTGCGGGTTACGGTTGAGTTGTTTGAAGTATTGTCCCACCTCGGTGACGACAGTTCCTAAGTCGCCTTTGGCCACGCTCAGACGACGGTTCTGTGTTTCTGTCTTACGAAACTCCAGAATCTGGTTGATGAGGTTACGGAGTCGTCCGGCACTCTTATTGATCACCTCCAATTTCCGGTGATACACCTCAGGTATCTGCTTGTCATCGACAAGATCCTCCAAAGGACCGAGGATAAGGGTCAACGGTGTGCGCAGTTCGTGGGTGATATTCGTGAAGAATCGGAGTCGTTCCTCATTCATCTCTTGTTTCTGCATGTTCTCTTTACGCTCCAGTTCGAGGGAACTTCTCAGGTTGAGTTTTTTCTTATAGTTACGTATTGTCTGCCATATGATAAGCCCCAGGAGCAGGGCATAGAGGAGATAAGCCCACCAGGAGCGCCAGAAGGGTGGGGTGATACGTATCTCGATCTTTGTCGTAACGGCATCCTCCCAGTCTTGACTCTTCAACTTCGCTCTTAGGATGAACGTGTAGTTGCCCGGGCGCAGACCGCGGAAGACGATGTTGTAGTCGTTGTCGATGTAATACCACTCGTTATTGAGCCCTTTCATCATATAGGAGTATTCCACGCGTCCAGCCTGTGAGTAGTCCCCCACGGCAAAGCGAATCCTCAGCGTGTTTTGTTTATAATTGGTCTTCACCTGTCCTTGCTTGTCGGGTACTAGGTTGAGAATCTCCGTATCTTCCCCTGCGGGGTTGTATGCCTCAAAAGTGACGATCTGCACGTCGGACACCTTCTGATTGTTGTTCAGACTTTGAGGATTGAAGTAACATACCCCGTTGGGTGATGCGAAAAGCAGATAGCCATCGGAGGTGGTGGTGGCAGATCCACTGATGAAACTGCCGGTGGGAAGGTTGTCGGTATGTGAATAGTTATAGAACCGTTTCTTCTCGGGATTGAAGCAGGAGATACCGGTGAAAGTGCTGAGCCATACCCTTCCGGAGCGGTCTGTCAGCAGTGCACAGATATTATTGTCACGCATTCCCTGCCGCTCATCATATACAGCAAACTGATGGGGGTTATCAACATCGGGAATATGTACCAGTCCGCTCTGTGTTCCCAACCACACACCACCGCATCCGTCGTCACAGGCTCCGTTGATGCGATAGGAAGGCAGCCCGTCTTTTAGGGTTAACTGAGTGACGGCCTTTATTTTCGTATTGACGAAGAAGATGCCTTTGCTGAGGGTGGACAGGAGCAGACGGCCGTCGGGGAGCTGCAGGATACTGCAGATATGCTCATTCCCTATCTTCTGATTGATGATCTCCTCATGATCCACCACTCCGTCTTTATACGAGGAGATGCCGAACTCACTACCTATCCATATCCTGCCGTCGCGGTCTTCTGCCAGCGCACGGATATCGGGGGCGGCATATCCTATCTCGATGCGCTCAAAACGGTTGGTCTTACGGTTGTATCTCACTACACCGTCATCTTCTATACCCAACCATACATTATCTTTACTGTCAGCCAACAGACACATCACGAAAGAGTGAGTCCGGCGGCGCCCTTCCGTAATGTTCCAGGACTGAATGATCTTACCGTTACGAGCCAAATAGAAAGCGTCTTCTCCACCCATCCAAATGTTCCCGGCATTGTCGGCAGACAGTCCGTAGATACGTGGCGTCTGTTCTTTGCCGTCAGCGGGTAGCAGGATGCTGAAGAACGGTTTGGAGGCCGTGATGAAATCAATACCGGTGTTGTGGCATCCCACCCACACATTACCGTAGGAATCCTGTACGATGGCACGGGTGTTGCTGGAGGATACCTGTATCTGCCGGTCAGTGAGGTACGACAGGGGTGTGCCGTTCCGTTCATGGTCACTCACCTGGCGGGGATCAATGAACGTGATGCCACCCATGTCGGAAGCCACCCAGAGGAGTCCGTCATTCAGTTTGCGGATACAGTATACATTGTCATTGACGTTCTTCTCCGCATGCATCACCTTACTGAATGTTCCTTTGACGGGATTGAAAAGAGCCACACCATGGTCGGTGCCAACCCAGATATTACGCATGTCATCCTGATAGATACAACGCACATTGTTTCCCGGCAGACTGCCCGGAACATCCTCCTGATGTGCGTAACAGGTCTGTCGCCCGCTCTTTAGATCAATGACAGACATTCCTTCACTGATATGTCCTAAGAAGAGATGTCCGTTATTGTCATCATATCCGCAGCGGATTCCTTTATTGTTATTGTGTCGCAGGAGTGTCACCGCCTGTGTCTCGCAGTTCATACGCCAGATGGTACCGTCGGTAGCTAGGAGCCATACCTCCTTGTCATTGGCTCTTGTGACATCGTTAATACCTCTCTGTGAGAGGATATCGCTTTGTTGAGGTGTCTCAAACTTTGCCTTATTGCAGTTGTAGATGAACAACCCTTTCTCCATGCCGATGAGTACTTTGTCGGTCGTCTCGTTGTAATACAGGGAACGAATCTCCTTACTGATATTTGTGCGTGCTTCCTCCAGCATGTACTGTTGTCCGAACAGTGTTACGATATTTCCTGCCAGACGGTTGAGTCCCGACTCGGTGGCTGCCCATACATGACCGCGTTTGTCAATAACCAGGTCGACGATGAAATTGTTCGACAGTCCGTTCTCTATACCGATATGATAGTCGGCCTTAACGGCTTGTGCCATGGTCATGCTGGTAACGACTATGAGAAACAGTACAATAGAGATGAATCTTTTCATAAGAGAATGATTTGATTCACAAAGATACGTTTTTTTTCTTATTATTCTCGGATTAAAGGGTTTTTATTATGGCGATGATGAAAAAGGCAATCCTCTTTGACTGATTACCCTCTTATGGCTTTGTGTGGAATGAACTATCTTTGCATGAGTGAAGAATGATATATCAGGAAAAACATGAGAAATCGTCTGTTTCTGCTCTTGTGTATGTGGGTGATGCCACAGTATATGATGGCCGATGAGCTGACTTGGTTCGACGGTTCACGCCCCATTACCTATGCCCTCTCAGAGGATGCTGAACCTGTGGTCAAAACTGCCTTAGGGATGTTCTGCGATGATATGCGACAGGTGACAGGGATGTGTCCCGTGCCTTCCGATTGTCCGATCATCCGCATCACTCATGGGCATGAACAGGATGACGGTTTCCGTCTCTTTGTGCAGGATAACAGTATCTTGATACATGGACATAACGGAAGAGGAGCCGCCTACGGACTGTTGGAACTGTCCCGTCTGGCGGGGGTGTCCCCTTGGCTATGGTGGGGAGACATCGTACCTCAGCGGAGACAGCGACTTGTCATCGACAGTCATTATGATTATCATCATCGGCCCAGTGTGGCATACAGAGGAATCTTCCTGAATGATGAGGACTGGAGTATCAGACCCTGGAGCTACCTTTGTTTCGAACCCGGTGAGGACGGTCAGATGGGACGGGAGACCTACCGTAAGATTTTCGAGTTCCTTCTCCGTCTGCGTGCCAATACGATATGGCCGGCTATGCATGAGGGCACCAAGGCTTTCTTTCAGTTGCCGGGAATCATAGAATTGGCCGACAGCTTTGGTGTCATCGTTGGCACCTCCCACTGCGAACCCCTCTTGCGGAATAATGTGGGAGAGTGGAACAAGAAGGAGTGGGGACCATTCAACTACAAAACCAATCGTGAGACCGTGCAGGATTATTGGATTGAGCGGTTGCGGCAGATCACCGATCCTACACATTATATATATACCATAGGCATGCGGGGCATCCATGACAGTAGTATGGAGGGATATACTACTGACGAAGAGAGATTGGAAGGGCTCCAACAGGTGATTGATGATCAGCAACGTCTGTTAGCCCGCTATGCGGGAGCCCCCGACCGTCTGACGCAGATGTTTGTGCCCTATAAGGAGGTGCTGCACCTGTATGAGATGGGTCTGAGGGTGCCTGACTATGTCACCTTGTTGTGGTGTGATGACAACTATGGGTATATGACCCGCTATTCCGATGCCGTCGAGCAGCAGCGGAGTGGGGGTGCGGGCCTCTATTACCATTTGAGTTACTGGGGAAGACCGCATGACTACCTATGGCTGACCACCACCCAACCTGGACTGATCTTTAATGAGTTACGGGAAGCATACCAGAGACAAGTGAGAAAGATATGGATTGCCAACGTACACGATGTGAAGGTGGCAGGCTACGACTTGGAACTCTTCCTCGATTTGTCATGGGATATCCACAGCGTTACGGCTTCCACCCTCAGCGATCATTACCGTCGATGGCTCTGCAGACAGTTTGGTGAGGAGGTGGGACGACAGCTCTTCCCTGCGATGCACACCTTCTTCCGGTTGTGCGGAGAGCGGCGCCCGGAGTTCATGGGATGGACGCAAGTAGAATTGGATAAGAAACGTTATCCGCAGGGCTTATCACCCGTGGGTACCGTAGGGATGACCGTCGATGAGGCTGATAGCCGACAGGTCGCCTTCGAACAAATCCGTGAGACGGTGGCCGCCTGCCGTTATCTCGTGCGACCCTCTCTCTCTGATGCTTATTTTGCTGCCATCGAATATCCCGTCTATGCCGCCGCAGCCATGAACAGGAAGATCCTCTCCGATGCGGCAGACAGCCATCGGGCTTATCAAGAGATACAAAGGCTCACAGCCCATTACAACCGGATGAACGAGGGTAAATGGTGCGGGCTGATGAATGCAGCACCCCGTAACCTGCCAGTATTCGGAGATGTGAGGGGAAGACTGTTGAACGATAGCATATACGTAATTATCCAACGTGATGCCTCGGAATACCAGGAGGTTACGGATGGGGCAGAGACCATACAGATGCTAGGCCACTCCATGGCTTCCCTTTCATTGCCGCAGGATGGGAAAGTTACCTATTATTTCTCTGTGTCGGAGGAAGGGGATTATCAATTGCTTATTTCGCTGATACCCACCCATGCCGTAGATCAGGGGGATGTGGCATTCAACGTCAGTATCGATGGGGATAAGGCTCTTCGGTATAGTCTGAAAGAACCGTTTCGCTCCGAACGATGGAAGGAAAATGTGCTGTGCGGACAAACCGTGAGAAAGATACCTCTGCATCTGCAGCAAGGCATCCATCGGTTGGATTTATCTTCCCTCACTCCCCATGTCGTAATAGACCGTTGGTCGCTCCTGAAGAAGAATCCGTGAGGAAAGAATGCTCCAGTGTGGGGGTTGTTCGTCAAAATAATAGGATAATTGGTCATGCACGAAATGCCGATGATATTTGAACAGAAAACCTTTGTCCTGTCCTTATGAAACATATTACATTTGCACAACTCAATTTGGTTTTATGTTAGTAGTTAGTATTTAGGTTATCATTAAATTAACGAGGTTTGCTATAGGTAGGGGATTGCTTTTCAGGATTGACAAAAAAGGAGATATTAAAAAAATGATTACATTACACAATTATTAATCAAATTTTAACCTGTATGAGAAAACGACAAATTACAGACAAGTGGACGTCGGGTACTAACAGCATCCGACACCTGTTGTTCCTGGCTCTGATGTTGCTGTGCGCTGCCAACGGCTTTGCACAGAGTAAGGTGACGGGAACCGTCAAAGACGCTACCGGAGAACCCGTTATCGGTGTGAGCGTCATGGTAAAAGGTACCTCTATCGGTACAATTACCGATTTAGATGGAAACTTTTCTATTCCTAATGTTCCGGATAAGTCAAGTCTGGAATTCTCCTATGTGGGATTCTCCACCCAGACAGTGCCGGTCGGCAATAAAACTGTTGTTAACGTAACCCTTCAGGAAGACCGCCAGCTGCTCGATGAGGTGGTGGTAGTAGGTTACGGTGTACAGAAGAAAAGTGATGTGACAGGTGCTATGTCAAGCGTAAGCTCAGAGGAACTGAATGCACGTCCGGTGAACAATGCCTTGGAAGCTTTGCAGGGAAAGGCCGCAGGTGTGGATATCACTACCAACGAGCGGCCTGGACAGTTAGGTAGCATCCTCATCCGTGGTCAGCGCTCTATCAAGGCCAGCAATTCTCCACTCTATGTGGTAGACGGTGTGCCTCTGATGTCAGCTTCTGCTATTGAGACCCTCAACCCCCGTGACATTGAGACTATTGACGTGTTGAAAGATGCTTCTGCAACAGCTATCTATGGATCTCGTGGTGCTAATGGTGTTATCCTCGTTACAACAAAACAGGGAAAGAGTGGAAAGATGAGTATCGACTACACTGGTACGATGACTGTATCGAACATCGTTGATCGTTCACCATCTATGAGCGCAGAGGATATGATCAACTTCCGTCGTTGGGCTGCGTACAACCAGGATCCGACGAAGTTCGCTCACCCCGACTCTCCGACGATGGCAAACGATGAGATGCTCTTTGATACACCAGAAGACAACCATTCATCTTGGAACAATATCAAGCAGGGATGGGCCAGCGGTAAATGGGATCCCTCTAAGGTAACGAACACCGATTGGACTGATTTCGTGACACAGACAGCTATCTCACAGGAACATACCGTAGCAGCAAGCGGTGGTACTGATAAGATGAATGCATATGCCTCTTTTGGTTATTTGAACAACAAGGGAACACAAAAGGGACAGTGGTATGATCGCTATACCGGCAAAGTGAGTGTGAATATCAATCCTACTAAGTGGTTAGCTATCCAGGCTTCTGTAAATGGTACTTGGGCAGAACAAGACTACGGTATATCAACCCTCGGTGGACGTTCCGGTTCTGTGCCTGACGCTATCTACGGCACAGCTAAGACTATCTATAACTTCGCCGTTCCTTACGACACTGATGGCAGTCGTATCATACACCCGGGAGGTGAGACAACTGTTTACTCTATCATCGATGAGTGGAAGCACTCACAGCAGAAATCACAGACTTTCCGTGCACTGGGTAATTTCTCAGCAACCATAGACTTCGGTGAGCTCCTCTCCCCTGTAAAGGGATTGCGTTATAAGCTGAACTTCGGTCCCGATTTCCGTCACTGGCGTGAGGGCGTCTATATCGATGGTTATTCTGTACATAAAATGGATGCTGATGGTAATGAGGGTAAGAATTATGCCCGTCTGCAGAACCGTCGTGACTTCTCTTGGACACTTGACAATATGGTCATGTACGACCGTACCTTCGCAGAGAAACATAAGATAGGTGTTACTTTGCTTCAGACTGCGTCGAAGTGGAATATTGAGGATTCATCGATTAAGGCGGAGAATATGGAGAAAGACTCTTATTTGTGGAATGCCTTCAATACGGTTGACGTTACTAATACAGACCAGAGCGTGACAGTGAGTTCAGGTATTACTGAGCGCCAGTTGGAGTCATATATGATTCGTCTGAACTACGGTTTCAACGAGCGTTACCTCTTGACCGTCAGCGGTCGTTGGGATGGTGCCTCACAGTTGGCAGAAGGACATAAGTGGGACTTCTTTCCCTCAGCAGCTTTAGCATGGCGCATCGGTGAGGAGGCGTTTATGAAAAATATTAGTTGGGTGAGCAATCTGAAACTGCGTCTGGGTGTCGGTGTGACAGGTAACTCTGCCGTAGATCCTTATGGCACCAAGGGTGATATCATAGGTATCTACCTGCCATTCAACGGAATAGGTAACGTGCTGGGTTACACCACCAATGAGCCGTACTATTCAGGAACACAGCTTACCATGGCTAACCCCGAACTGGGATGGGAGAAGACCACACAGTGGAACCTGGGTGTCGACTTCGGTTTCCTTAACAGCAGAATCTTCGGAAGTATCGATATGTATATGTCTCGTACTAATGACCTGATTATGGATACGAAGATTCCTACACTTACCGGTTTCCCAACAACCGTATCCAACGTGGGTAAGACAAAGAACCACGGTATCGAGTTGACGTTGAACGCAATACCCGTACAGACGAAGGACTTCCAGTGGCTCACCGACTTCAACATCGCTTACCAGAAGGATGAGATCGTGGAGTTGGCGTATGGAAAGAGCGACATGCCGGACAACAGTTTGTTCATTGGTGAGAATATCTCTGTTTACTATACTTATGAGACTGACGGTCTCTGGCAGGAAAGTGATGCAGAGGAAATGGCTAAGTTTAATGCCAACGGTAACAACTTCAGCGTAGGTATGGTGAAGCCTGTTGACCAGAATGGTGACTATAAGATTACCGCTGCAGATGACCGTGTCGTTATAGGTCGCAGAAACCCAAGTACCACTTTGGGATGGAACAATGAGTTCTCTTGGAAAGGTTTTGAGTTAGGTGTCCAGATATTTGGACGAATGGGGTATATCTTCAATACCGGCGGTGAGGCTGAAACCGCACACGGTAACCAACGTGAGATAGACTACTGGACGCCGACGAATACCAATGCTGAATACCAGAAGCCAATCCTCGCACAAGCCACTTCTGGCTCAGCAGACATCTGGTCGGCATACCTGGGATACAAGAAGGCATCATTCATCAAGGTGCGCAATATCTCTCTTGGCTATAATGTACCGAATAATATCATCAAACGTACAGGTTTGTCACACGCCAAGGCTTATGCACAGGTGATCAATCCATTCAGCCTGAAACAGTCTGTCAGTGGTTTCGATCTCGATACCGGTCGTACCATCTTCAACCGTAGCTTCGTCTTTGGTCTGGAACTGGGATTCTAAACATTATATCAGATGAATAAAAGAAACAACGATAACTCATTAAAGAATAAGATTATGAATATCAGGAAATATATATTCTGCGGAATCCTTGCCACGACCATGTTGGCAGGAACAACCTCTTGTTCGAGCGACTTCCTCGATGAGGAACTGACTACCAAATATTCTACGCAGTATTTCGACTCTGCCGAGGGTCTCGAGGCGCTGGCTGTATCACTTTACGGCAATATCCGCTGGCATTTTGGTTATGAGTGGGCTTATGGTATCACCCTGTATGGTACGGATGAGTTCACCAATGGTAATGACCTTACCTCTGACACATGGAATAAGTATGACAACCGTTTTGGCCCGGTTATGCAGGGTACAAACAGAAACTGTCCTGCCGCTGAGGCTCTGTGGGATGAAGTATACTATGGCATTGCTTCTTGTAATACCATTATCGACAAGGCAGAGAGTGTTATCTCTGATGGAAAAGTACGTAACCGTTGTCTGGCACACGCCTATTTCCTTCGTGGATATAACTACTATCGTTTGACGGCACAGTACGGTCGTCCGGTATTGCAGCTGACACCGGCAACAGGTGTGGTGCGTAATTTTACGCAGGCTACAGAGGAAGAGGCATGGGCACAGGTTATCGACGATCTTCGCAAGGCCTACAACCTCTTTGAAGGTGAGGTGTTTACTTATGGAAAGGGTGTTACCTGGACAAAGGCTACAGCGGCTCACTTCTTGGCTAAGGCTCTTCTGTTCCGTGCTTCAGAGCGCTGTTCTGCATTTAACAGCAGTACAAAAGAAGCTGACCTGCGTGAGGCCATCGAGGCATGTAACTATGCCATCGGTGCACGTTCTCTGGCAAAGAATTACAGTGATCTGTATGCCAACTGGGATGGTGTTGACTGTGCTACTGAACAGCAAGATGAGATCCTGATGGCTGCCGGTTTCAACAACTCCAGTTCTACTATCGGACGTTTCGGTAACCGTACCTATAACTATTTCTGTCCGCAGTTCTCTAACTTCTCCAACGGTTGGGTAAAGCGTGGCGTATGGATAGGTGATATGGACTTCCAGCGCTGTCGTCCTACAGAATATACCTATGCAGCATACGACCATGTGAACGATGCCCGTATGTGGAAGACTTTCAAGACGGTATATGGTATCAATAACCTTGTTGACGCTTCTAAGGGTGTTGCTCTGGGCGATCCAGCCATCGTAATGATTCTGAACAAGCAGGATGACCATACTTATGACAACTATACATTCGGTGCCAACAAACAGAATCCTACTTTTAAGGATGATGCCGGTCGTCTGCCGGAATGGAAGGTGGGCAGTCGCCAAGAGGCTACAAAGGGAGAACTCACATCTACCAAGGGACAGTGGATTCCTAACTCCTCCATCCTTTATCAGAACGGACAGTATGTGGCTCCTACGTTTAAGACTCCCGGTTATGCCTACTGTAACTTCTTCGCTGGTATCAACAAGACTGTTGATGGTACCCGTCAGGCAGAGAAGGGTGACTCTTTCCGTGATGTGATTATGGCTCGTCTGGCAGAGACTTACCTGATCCGTGCAGAGTGTTATGTCCGTCTGGGTGACTACACCTCTGCTAAGAAAGATATCGATGTGATTCGTGCCCGTGCTCAATGGCAGAACGGAGAGAACCGCTCCTATTACGTTGACGGTTCAAAGGCCTTTGAGAAGAATACTCTCAATACTGGTTCAGCCGCAACAAACTATATTAACTCTAACCTCTGGATGAATACATATTATCTGTCTAATCCAGAGCAACCCGTGACAACTGCCGCTTCTAATCTGACCAACTGGACATGGGAGAATCTGCCGGCTGAGGATGAGGCTATCCTCTCTAAGTTAGGCGTTAGCGGACAGCAGGCTCGTGCCATCAACTTTATTCTTAACGAACGTACACGTGAGCTGATCGGAGAATGGCAGCGCTGGGAGACCCTCTCACGTACCAAGACCCTCGTGGCTCGTGCTAAGGCATTCAATCCCGAAGCATCCGCCGTACAAGATCATCACCTGTATCGTCCGATACCGCAGTCCTTCATTGATGGACTGAAGAATGAGGATGGCAGTGACCTTACTGATGAGCAGAAGAAAGCATGGCAGAATCCCGGATACTAAAAATGTCGTTAAATCATAGATTAATTATTTAAAGGGACATTTGGTTGGAAGGGGTGCACCGCAAGGCGCACCCCTTAGTCTTTTAATACTCCCTCCCATCGGATCTTAATGTGATCATAACTCTCCTCCCTTCAATTCTTAAGGCATCCTTTTTCATCAATAGCATCACGCAGGGTGAGATATATGGGCTGGATGAGCCAAAAAGGAAGGGTGTGGTTTTTTGTCATTCACTGACGGAAAATCGGTCATATACCTTATATATATTGTATAACTCACTGAAAAACGCTATCTTTGTCGTAAAATTCCATGTTTATGAAAAGATTGGTTTTACTCATGTTGGTCATCACTTCGCTAAGGTTATCCGCGATGCCGATATTCAACGTTATGGACTATGGTGCCAGGGGCGACGGGAAGACACTCGATCATCATGCTATCAATGCGGCGATAGAAAAAGCCTCTGAGCAGGGTGGTGGACAAGTGCTGCTTCCTGCCGGCACTTATCTCTGCGGAAGTATTCACATGAAGAGTTATATCGACTTGCATCTGATGCCGGGGGCAACGATACTTGCGGCACCTGCGGAGATGAAAGTATATGATGAGAGTGAGGTGTTCGGTGGACCGGAGTATCAGGATGGGGGACACACCTACTTCCATAATTCCCTTATATGGGCAGATGGACAGCATGATTTCAGCATCACGGGCAGAGGAAGGATCGATGGGGAAGGACTGACACGGCATGATACGGAGAAAGCAGGTAATGTACAGGGAGGGTCTATTGGCACCGGTGACAAAGCCATTGCCCTGAAACGATGCCGCAACATCACCATCCGTGATGTCACTATTTTCCGCGGGGGACATTTTGCCATTATCGTCACAGGATGCGATATCGGAACCATCGATAATGTCACAATCGACACCAACCGTGACGGTATCGACATAGACTGCTGTAAGTATTTCACGGTGAGCAACACGAAGGTGAACACCCCTAACGATGATGCTATCGTACTGAAAAGTTCGTATGCCCTGAAACAACCAGTACTTTGCGAACATATCCTCATCACTAACTGTATCGTGACGGGATATAAACTTGGCACTTTTCTTGATGGTACCTATATACCGGAGAAAGTGAATTGGGTATGTGGTCGTATAAAATTAGGCACGGAGTCGAACGGCGGCTATCGGAATATTACTATCTCCAACTGTACCTGTATGTGGAGCAGTGGACTGGCTTTTGAGGTGGTGGACCAGGGTGTGATGGAGAATATCGTGGTGGACAATATCTCTCTCAGTCATGTGCACCATTATCCTATCTATATCACCACCGGCTGTCGTAACCGTGGACCAAAGGAGCGTACAGAGGTGTCTTCTGCCCGTGACATATATATTAATAATGTGATAGCTGATGATGTGGACTCCTTGGCTGGCATTATCATCACAGGGATGAGGGGTACACCGATAAAGAATGTGTCGCTGAGTAATATAAGAATCCAATATCGTGGAGGCGGAAAAAGGGTAAATAGTCCTTACCGCGAGCAGGGTACCAACTACCCCGAGCCTCGATGGGCAGGACCGACACCAGCTTACGGACTCTTCGCCCGTCATGTGGATGGTCTGTTCATGCATAACGTGCAGTTTGAACTGATGCACCCAGATGAGCGCCCGGATATAATTCTGGAGGATGTGAAGGAGAGCTCATAGTGTATATGTATCATGTAGAGTTATGATTTCATAGTTTAAAGAAGATGAGACGTCAATTGATTATATTATTTCTTGTATTATTGGCATCAGCGGATGCTGGTGCTCAGGTGATCATCGACACGGTGCTCAGCCGTCAGGAGGTGATGCCCTTCAGCTTCTCTGTGCCAGTAAGTGACGGAAACTATAAAGTGACAGTGATCTTAGGGGCAAAGAAAAAAGCAGGCCATACCGTGGTGCGTGCAGAATCCCGAAGACTCTTCATCGAAGACTGCACAACGAAGAAGAAGGAGTTCCGCCAGTATAGCTTCATCGTCAGCAAACGGTCGGCAGAGATACCCGGTGGTCAGCGTGTGTCCCTGAAGCCCCGGGAATATGGTTATCTCAACTGGGATAATCTCCTGACACTGGAGTTTAACGGCAAGGCACCGGCAGTTGAGCGCATCAGGATAGAACGTGACACCATAGCCACAACAATCTTCCTCTGTGGCAATTCTACCGTAGTGGACCAGGAGCTGGAACCATGGACTTCATGGGGACAGATAATTCCCAGGTGGTTCACTGACAAGGTGGCTGTTTCCAACCATGCTGAGAGTGGACTGTCTGCCCGTACCTTCCTCAATAGTCATCGTCTGGACAAGATCCTGTCGATGATGAAAAAGGGTGACTATGTGGTGTGTGAGTTCGGACATAACGACCAGAAAGAGAAATATTCCGGTGATGGCGCTTGGTATCATTTCTCCTATCAGCTGAAGATTTTCATCGATCGTGTGAGGTCAGCGGGAGGAAATATCATCTTCATCACCCCCACCCAGCGAAGACACTTCGATGATGCTACACATACGAAGATACAAGAAACACATGGTGACTACCCCGATGCCATGCGGGCAGTGGCCAGACGAGAACAGGTGCCAGTGATAGAACTGCATGATATGACCCGTGACTTCTTTGAGACGTTAGGATTCAATGGGAGTAAGAAAGGACTTGTGCATTATCCGGCACACACATTCCCTGGACAAGACAAAGCACTGGAGGATAATACCCATTTCAATCCCTACGGTGCCTATGAGGTGGCAAAAATGGTTGTGATGGGATTGAAAGCTCTCGGTATCAGAACACTGACAGATGCGCTCCGTGACGACTGGCAGGACTTCGATCCAAAGCATCCCGACAACCCCGATCTGTTCCATTGGTATCCCTCAGTAAGACAGAATATCACAAAACCCGATGGAAACTGAGTACATACACCGAAAATAATTGTTTTTATGATGGAATAAAGATATTCGCTATGGGAAAGAGACGATTTGCATTTAAAATGTACCTTAAACCGGGTTGTGAGAAGGAATATGAGAGACGTCACCGTGCAATATGGCCCGAATTGGTGAAGATGATTAAAGACAGCGGTGTAAGCAATTACAGCATATACTGGGATAAAGACACAAATATCCTCTTCGGGTATCAGGAATGCTCCGGGGAAGGAAACAGTCAGAGTACGGATGATGTTGATCCCGTCACACAACGGTGGTGGGATATGATGGCGGATATCATGGAGGTGAACCTTGACAACTCACCTGTGACAATCCCCATACAAGAGGTTTTTCACTTAGATTAAAAAGCGATGACAATGAGAAAAATAACGTTACTTCTAATACTGCTCATCACAGTGACAGGCAGTGCAAAGATGAAGAAGAAAATGATGGTGTCCACATGGCCCGACGGTACCGTGATGGATGCGTGGTTTAAGGATACCACAAAGGTGGATCCGGCAACGCTCGGACGACAGTATGTGATCACTGACTATGGCGCAACTGCTGATTCTACTGTGGTACAGACCGTTGCTATCCAGGCTGTCATCGACCGTGCCGCCTTTGAGGGTGGGGGAGTCATCGTCATACCGGAAGGCACTTTTCTTAGTGGGGCGCTCTTCTTCCGGCAGGGCACACATCTGTTAGTGCATGGAACACTCAAAGGCTCAGACCGTATCATCGACTTCCCCGTGATGATGACACGCATAGAGGGGGAGACATGTAAGTTCTTTCCTGCTCTTGTGAACGCTGACGGTGTGGATGGTTTCACAATCTGCGGTAAGGGTACGATCAATGGCAACGGACTGAACTACTGGAGGGATTTCTGGCTCCGGAGGTTGTGGAATCCTCAGTGCACGAATAAAGACTCACAGCGTCCCCGACTGACGTATATATCCAACAGCACGAATGTCACCATTCAGGATGTGCGCCTTGTCAATTCTCCTTTCTGGACGAACCATGTATATAAGAGTCATCATGTGCGGTATTTAGACTGTTATATCTTTGCTCCTACGGAGAAGGTATGGGATGTGGACAAGGGCAAGGGTGCTCCCTCATCAGATGCTATTGATATCGATGTGTGTAAGGATATCCTCATCCATGGCTGTTTCATGCATGTCAACGATGATGCTGTGGTACTGAAGGGCGGCAAGGGTGTATGGGCCGACAAAGACGCTGACAATGGCGCCAATGAACGGGTGCTGGTGCAGCACTGTCGTTATGGTCGTGTGCACGGCTGTCTGACACTCGGCTCCGAGTCGCTGAATGACAGGAATATCATCCTTCGCGACTGTACGGCCGAGAATACCGACCGTGTGCTGTGGTTGAAGATGCGTCCTGACACCCCCCAGCATTACGAGTATGTCACAGTGGAGAATTTCTCCGGCCGTTGTGTCCGCTTCCTGTATGTTCATCCTTGGACGCAGTTCTTCAAGCCGGAGGAGCGTACGGACATGCCCTTGTCAGTATGCAACAATATCGTCATGAGGAATATCAATATGCAGTGCCAGCACTTCTTTGACGTGACGCTCTCCGATAAATACGCCCTCCGTGACTTCACCTTCGAGGATATCGACGTCACCGATGAGAAAGATGCCTTCTCCGCTACCCTCATCCCTAACACCACGGTAAAGAATGTCGTGATTAACGGACAGGCGCGTTAAACACATTCAACTCCCCTTTCCTCAGAGAGGGGCGAGGGGTGGTTCGTATCAGAAGAATTTAGGGCTGGTATTCGAAAGAATCCGGCCCTAACTCTACCTCAGGACTATAGTTTCAGCTCCTTCATGACGTTAACAGGAAATCAGGCACACTACTGTCTCTGCTTGCTTTTTAACAATTCCACATACAGTATAGGACTCATGCCAAACAGATGGTAGAAGACATGGTTAAAATGCGACTGACTGTTAAAACCGTACAGGGTTGCAATAATCATAATGGGGAATGGGAGCCCGAAAAAAGATTTTGTCTTAAAAAGAGGTAGATATGTTTGAATTAATCTGTATCTTTGCAAAAGTTACTGAAATTACCTAAAACTTAAAGAAAATGATAATCATAAGATGTCTCCTAATGGCTGTCTTTTTGTCTGCCTCCATACTTTCGGAAGCTGCCTCTGTGGACAAAGAAGCGCAGCAAGTGCGTAAAATGATCAAAAAGGTGAATAACTGCTGGCTGCGGAATAATAAGCCTGAGACACGGGCTTTCTGGGATAATGCGGCCTACCATACAGGTAATATGGAGGTTTACCGTCTGACAGGTGTGGAGCGCTATCGTCAGTATAGTGAGCAATGGGCTCAGTACAACCAGTGGCAGGGTGCCAAGGAAAAGGATCCGACGAGATGGGTATATAAGGAATACGGTGAAGATGAGCAGCATGTGCTCTTCGGTGACTGGCAGATCTGTTTCCAGACCTATATCGATCTTTATAACATCCTGCCCGATGATCAGAAAGTGCGTCGTGCCAAGGAGGTGATGGGTTATGTGATGCGCTCAAAGGAGAATGACTATTGGTGGTGGGCCGACGCCCTCTACATGGTGATGCCTGTCATGACGAAGATGTATAGGTTGACAGGCGACGAAGGCTACCTGAACAAACTCTATGATAACCTGAGATACTGTGATGGCATCATGCTCGATCCAGAGACAGGTCTTTATTTCCGTGACGGTAAGTATGTTTATCCCCAACATAAGACCAACGGTGGGAAAAAGGACTTCTGGGCGCGTGGTGATGGCTGGGTACTGGCAGGGCTCGCCAAGGTCCTGCAGGATATGCCCAAAAGCTATAAGCACTATGCTTTCTTCAAGGAGAAATATGTGCGACTGGCAAAGGCAGTGGCTGCCATCCAGCAGCCCGATGGCTATTGGACACGTTCGATGATGGATCCCGATCAGGCTCCTGGTCCTGAGACGTCCGGCACGGCATTCTTCACCTATGGTATGCTGTGGGGTGTGAACAACGGTTATCTGGATGAAGGGGAATTCAAACCGGTGATTACCAAGGCGTGGAGTTATCTGAGAGACAAGGCATTGCAGAAGAGCGGCAAGATCGGTTATGTGCAGCCTATCGGCGAAAAGGCTATCCCCGGACAGATCGTTGACCAGCATTCAGAATCGAATTTCGGTACCGGTGCATGGCTGTTGGCAGCCTGTGAATATGTGCGTTACTTAGAGCATGCCCTTGCCAACAACGGCATCAACAACGAAGTCATCAACAAATAATAAAGGCGCAATATATTAACCGACGACACTGTGCGTGAGCAGGCTCGGACAAGATGCAAGAGGAAAGCGAAGAAGTCAAAGTGGCGTATCTCTGAGGGTACGTTGTTTGGAGATAAATAAATAAGTGACTGATATATATCAGTCACTTATCTTTTGGGTGCCCGGTGGGACTCGAACCCACGACATTCAGAACCACAATCTGACGCTCTAACCAACTGAACTACGGGCACCATCATGACTCTCACGACAGAAACTATCGGAAAGCGGATGCAAAGGTACGGGAATTATTTGAATAATCCAAATAAAACCCGTTTTTTTTCAATAATTATTTTGCCGGTGCAGCAGGAGCTACAGGAGCTTTCTCTTGTGCGGGAGCTGTGGCAGGTGCTTTCTCATCAGTCTGACTGGCACCGAAACCAGGCATAGTGTTCGGATTGGTCTGCTGAGTCTGGGTAGCTGTATTCTCAAGAACACTCTCGGAATAGGTTGCTTTCGGTGCAACATAGGCGCAGATTACGCTGAGCACTACCATGGCAGCGGCGAGTGTCCATGTAGCTTTCTCCACGAAATCGGTTGTCTTGCGAACACCCATGAATGCGTTGGAAGATTGGAAGTTGGATGAGAGACCGCCTCCCTTTGACTCCTGGATAAGCACGATGCCGATCATCAGCAGTGCTGCCAGTACAATTAAAATTACGAATAATGTGTACATCTTTTTCTTCTATTTTTTGTTATTATTTATAATCAATTTCTCTAAAAATCGAATTTGGTCTGCAAAGTAAGCATTTTTTTTTGGATAATTCAAATTTAAACGCTTAATAATTTCCAAAGCCTTGGAATATTTGCCTTGTTTGATGTAAATACGGGCTAATGTCTCAGTAAAATAGCCCTCATCGACTGTTTTTCCGTCATTGTCATCGTCATCGTCGATTTCTGGAAGGAATTCCGGGATTTCTTTCAGCTCAATCTTTCCTTTGTTATTATTTATGAAGTTATCGATGAGTTCCTGTCCTTTCATCGTAGACTCTTCCGGAGTGCTTTCCATCTCACTCTCCGTCTCGAGAAGGTAGGCCACATAATCCACGGCAGCGTCGGCGGGGGTGGGCTTTCTCTTTTCCTTGGGCTTTTCTACGGGAATCGTTTCCAGGAACTGGTCAATGAGGCTGACGGTGCGATCCCGCTCCTTCTCGGTTTTCCCTGCAGGTCTTTTCTCTTTGGGCAGGTTGCGTATCCGGTAGTGGGCGGCCTCTATCATCTGAAAGAGTACCTTTCTGTCGGTGATATAGATGGAAGCCCTGCGTAACTCTTCATCGAAGGTGGAATCATGGAGCAGGAAGAGGTTCTGCAACATGAGTATGCGTGCTGTCTGATAGTATGGATAGAGTGCCAGCAGGGAACGCAGTTCGTAGAGCGTTTCCTTATCCATCTGCTCGGGGTGTTTGATAAGTTGTACTAAATCCATACTCTTGTTTTTTACCAGTTAGCCACCGTGGCATTGAAGATCTGGTCGGTGAGGTCTTTCACCATCTGTGTCACCAGCTCCTCCTGTACGCTGTTCAGACTCTGTGTCGTCTCATAGGTGGAGGTGGCAGTGAACTGTCGTTCGAAATCTTCCTGGTGGTTGATGTTATTGGTGAACCGCACGTTGACGGTCATCGACAGCTCTGTCTGGGCAGAATGGCCTTCGGCTGTCACTGACTTGTTTCGTTGCTGATATTGCGTAATCTCACCTTCGATAATCAGATCGCCGTTACGCTTTACCTGTATCAGCTTGGTATGACTGGCATACATATCTTTCAACTGGTTGTTGAAGATGCCGGCCATGGGTCCCCATACATAACTTGAGCGGATGGGGAAGTCGGCGATGGTGATTGTCTTCGTCTTCGAATAATCGATGCTGGCACCGTTAAACTTGTACGATACGGAGCAAGCTGCTGTCATCACGGTGAATAATAGGATGACGACATATATGGTATGTCTTTTTATCTTATTCATGATGTTTCTTATCGAGTCCAAACTGTTTGATCCTGCGGTAGAGAGTACGGTCGCTGATGCCCAGTTCCTGTGCCGCTTTCTTTCTGTTGCCGTTATTACGGTCGAGAGCTTTCTCAATCATCTGCCTGCCGATGTCATCGAGGTTGAGTGTTTCCAACTCGGAGATCTCCTCGGCCTCAGCATCCTGTACGGTGTTGACGGGTCGGGGAGTGACGGGCTTGATGACTGACGGAACAGACTGTGAGGTAATGACCTGTCGCTCACGTGCCTCCTCAATCTGTTTTCTGAGACTGTTCATGTCACGTTTCAGATCACTGACATTACCACGCAGCTCGTAGAGAATCTTATAAAGGATCTCCCGCTCGTTCTCATAAGAGTGGCTGCCATTGTGAGAAATCGTCGTGAGCATGGTACTCTCGGGATCTTCGGGGATGAACTGTCGGAGCAGTTCCGGCGTGATGACACGTTCTTTGCTGAGCACCGACATCTGCTCGGTGATGTTCTTCAGCTGTCTGACATTACCCGGCCACTTATAATGAAGCATGATCTGTTTGGCTTCATCCGTGAGGGTGATACGCGGCAATCGGTATTTCTCTGCCATCTGCATGGCAAAGAGACGGAACAACAGGAGGATATCCTCCCCTCGCTCACGCAAAGGAGGCATCTGGATGGGTATGGTGTTCAGACGATAGTAAAGATCCTCGCGGAACCTTCCTTCGCTGATGGCTTTCCGCATATTGACATTCGTGGCTGCCACGATACGAACATCGGTCTTCATCACCTTGGTGCCTCCTACACGGATATACTCTCCTGTCTCGAGCACCCGTAACAGCCGAGCCTGTGTAGCCATGGGCAACTCACCCACCTCATCCAAGAAGATGGTGCCTTTGTTGGCCACTCCAAAATAGCCTTCGCTCTCTCCTACGGCTCCGGTGAATGAGCCTTTCTCATGTCCGAACAGCTCACTGTCGATCGTTCCTTCGGGGATGGAGCCACAGTTGATGGCGAAATATTTCTCTCTGCGTCGGGGAGAGTTGTCGTGGATGACACGGGGGATGATTTCTTTTCCCACGCCACTCTCACCGACGATGAGCACACTAAGGTCTGTGGGTGCCACCTGTGTGGCAACATCCAAGGCACGGTTCAGATCGTTGCTGTTGCCAACGATATTATACCGCTGTTTGAGCTTTTGTAATTCACTGGTATTCATTGGGGTGACAAAATTACACAATTTATTTTGAAATGCTGCAATTTTGGCAGTTTTTTTGTGTTTATTTGCTTTTCTTCTCCAGTTTGATGAGTAATAAACCGATGGCGGTCCATATCAGCTCACGTATGCGTATGATCAGGGCAACGAAGATTCCGGCACTTGCTGACATGCCCAAACCATTCACTGACATGAGGAATCCACCCTCACGGCCCCCCAGTTGCAGGGGCATGAAAAAGAGTATGTTGGCAAAGAGTGAGGTGAAGGCGAGAATGAGAACACACTGCAGGTAGTTGACATCCGGCATGATGAGCAACAGTACAAACATGATTTCCAGGGCGGAGGCAAAGCGGACGAACAGTTCTACCAGCAAGGCTCCGAGATAACGTATGGGATTCTGTTTCCGGAGAATCTTTGTCTGTTGGTCGATGAGATCAATGCTGTCATGATGTTTTTCCATCAGCCGGTGAGTCCATTTCTTCAGTCCCGGCAGGTGTTGCAGCACTTTCATGACAGGCATGGCGAGTCCATTTCGGTAGGCTTTAATGAAAAACCACATGCAAAACAGGCAGAAGACCGCAACGGCGGTAAGCAGTGTGCCCATGAAAACGTTGACGGGCATGGTGAGCCCATAGAGGATCACGGATAAGAACCAGAACCATATATGACTGTAGATATGCGTCATGACATAGAGAATGACCGATGCGGTGGCTTTCTCGGTACCTATCTTCGGGGAAAGTGTCATGATGCGGTAGGGCTCTCCCCCCATCAGACCGCCGGGAGTGGCATAGTTGAGTGCGAACCCTGAGATGGTCATCTTATACAACCACCAGAAAGAGACGTGTTTACCAGGCTCGTCTTTTTGTAGGCAACGGATGATAATCATCCATGCCTTGGTATTGAAGATGTAGAGAACGCCCCATAGCGCTATGACAGCGAAAAACCAGTATCCGGCCTTTCGCAGCCCTTCCCATGCCTCACGGAAGTCCAGCTGTGTGAGCATCACGAGGAGTACAGTAATACCGAAGATAAAGAAACCGTTTTGGTATTTCTTTCTCATTCTTCTGTTTTATGTTCGTGCTTTGATTTTGGGATGGAGAATCTCACTTTTTCACTCTCGTCTTTCTTCTCGTGATAGAGTTTGGGCAGTGGGTTTCGTGTGGCTTCATCGTAATCGCAGCGATGGCGGAAGATATCTACGGCGAGGTAGATGGCGTGCCGGAGTGACATCGGATCGGCTAGGTCTTTACCGGCAATATCGTATTCAACACCCTGTAACGGTGCGGTGCACACAAACGGGAGCCCAGCGAAATATCTCACTCCTTCTCCGATGTCAATGGTCTTGAATGGTGCCCATCCCTGATCGTGGTACATCGCCAAAACGCCATCGAAAGCATTGAACAGTTCTTTACCGAAGAAAGACTCGGTGGGGTAGGGGCCGAACACTTGTCTCCCTTTCTCTGCCATTTCCTGAATGGCAGGCAGGATGTCCGTTGTTTCCTCACTCGCCTTGTCGGCTCCTTCGGGATTGAGTGCGAGCACGGCGATACGTGGATTTGATAATAAGAAGTCACGCTTGAGAGAATGCCACAGGAGTGTTATCTTATTGGTAATCTGTTCTTTGGTGATAGCACCCGACACCTCCTTGATAGGTAATTGGGAGGTGGCGAGGGCGATACGCAACTGGTCGTTTATCAGCATGGTCATTGGCTCAGGCGTTTCTTGCAGTTGACTGGTGATATAGGCTATCTGACTGTTATATTGAAATTTCTCATTAGGAGAAATATCGGTGTTGAGTGGAAGTGTTACCAGCACGTCGAAGAGCCTTCTCTTATAGTCGTTCATAGCTCTTGCCAGTGCTTTCCAAGCAGCCTTGCTGGCATCCGCTGTTGGTTTCCCTATCTCAATTTTCGTCTCTTCGTCGAAAGCAGCAAGCAGGTTGACCTTTCCCTCATAGGCATCTTCTGCCTTGTTGATGGTAACGAAGTTTGTGGGAGTCTTTAACACATTCCTGTAGTAGGACACAACTTTTGGCGATCCGTAGATGATAGGCGTGAACAGTTCCGTCATAGACGGCTCTTCGAACGCCTTGAATAAAACTTCATAATTAATACTGTTAGTATCTCCGTGCGTGATAGCCACGCGAATCTTGTTATAACTCATAATAGTATATTATTAAGTGAAAATATATGGAACGGCTTTTCAGCCGTGGATGATTGATTGTCTCTATCCGTTTATGACGTCCTTTCCCTGTATTTCGTGTTCAGCAGACCGCATGCCGCATAGATATCTTGTCCTCGGCTGGCACGGATGGTGGTGAAGATACCGTGGGTGGTGAGATAGTCCCGTAACTCTTCCATCTTTCGTTCGTCAACACCTTTCAGTGGAACATCGGGAATCTGATGGAATCGTATCAAGTTAATGCGGCAGTCGAGTCCCCGCAACAGTCTCAGGATGTGCTTGGCATCCGCTATCGTGTCGTTAATATCTTGGAAAACAATATATTCGAAAGACAGTCGGCGCTGATGGGCAAAGTCATACTGCCGCAATAGTTCCACCACCTCAGTGACAGGCATTCCTTTTTCCGCCGGCATTAATGCCGCCCGCTGCTCATGGAGTGGGGCATGCAGAGATATCGCCACGTGACACTCACTCTCATCGAGAAACCTCTTCAACTTGTTCTTAACCCCCACACTGCTGACAGTGATCCGTCGCGGACTCCAGGCAAAGCCGTTGGCATCGGTGAGAATCTCCGTGGCACGCAACACAGCATCGAGGTTGTCCATAGGCTCCCCTTGTCCCATAAACACGATGTTCGTCAGTTGCTCACGCTCAGGGAGAGAATAGATCTGATTAAGGATCTCTGTGGCTGACAACTGCCCCTCGAAGCCTTGTTTTCCTGTTTGGCAGAAGAGACAGTTCATCTTACAACCTATCTGACAGGAGATGCAAAGGGTAGCCCGGTCTTTATCGGGGATAAAGACCGCTTCCACGAATTTCTCTCCGGCGGGGAAAAGGTATTTGACGGTACCGTCCTTGGAACGCTGACAGTCAACAGGCGGCTGACACCCGATAGTGTATTCAGCCTTCAGATTCTCACGGTTGTCCTTAGAGATATTTGTCATCTCATCGATGGATGTCACTTTCTGCCCGTAGATCCATTTAGCTATCTGTCCACCGGTAAAGGAAGGCATCCCCAGAGCCGTTGCGATATCTCTGAGCTCTTTGAGCGTCAGTCCTAACAACGCTTTCTTTTCATTCATGTTGCAAAGTTACTAAAAAAGTCTGTAACGAAAGACGGATTTTGGAAGATTAACGCAGAAAGCGCGTAAATAAAAGGCAAGACGGGGAGAAACGAGGAAGTTCAGTTTTTAGCTGAAAGCAAATTTGGAAGGAATAAAGAAGTAGTTAGGTTTCTAATAACTGATCCTTCTTTTCAGGGAAAAGACTTTGATACAATAAAAAGGGGAGTTGATACAACGGACTCCTTTTTCTTTCGCCTATCAGGATAACCATTGTATTTTTGCACCAAGAATTACAAAAGGCTGGTGTCGACAAAAAGTTAAAAATGCTGTATATTCTTCCTAAATTTCAACGAAAATGCGTATATTTGTAGGATTAAAACAGTTAGTGCATGGAATGGCTCAGAATATCTACCAGCACCGAACTGGTGCGAGTCGCCACGGACGAGATTGTCTATGTCCGTGCCGACGGTAACTATTCTGACCTTGTGTTGACCAATGGAAAGAGCCGCAAGATGACGTTCCAACTGCACTTCTTCAATGAGGTGTTCCAGCAACTCCAGAACAATATGTTCGTCCGTGTTGGCAGGAGCCTTATCGTCAACAAACGCTATATTCATGTCATCAATCTCACGGAGCAGATACTGATATTCTCTGGCCAACAGATTAAGAGTGACATCAAACCTGTCAATGTCTCACGCGAGGCACTGAAGCAACTGAAGGAATTACTTGAAAATGAAAAAGGGGTTGACAATGGATGATATAAGCAAGCAGAAACCGGAAGTGCCCGTCATCATCATCGAGCGTGATGACCAGCCACAGACTACCAGTTCTGTGACACGGGTTGTTGCCCCTTCTTGGAAACGGAAGTGGCTGAAGCGAATCCTTGCTCTGTTGACAGTAGGCTGCCTGATGGCGGCAATCTTGGCAGGCTACTACTTATGGAACTATTACTATAACATCGGCATCCCTGTGTCCGTCACTCCTGAGAAAAACATAGCCAAACTCCAGCAGCTCGCCAGGCAGGAAGCGCCAGAGGTTGTGCTGACTAGCGACAGCATCCTCGGAGTGGCAATGGACTTCTATGCCATCCACGGCTTGAAAGCCTCCATCGAGTTTGAGGAACCTGATACTGCCGACACCTCCGTCTATCTCTATTGCCGCTCTGCCGACCATACTGCCGATGGCAAGTATCTGGGCAGTCTGGTCGCCAATGGTAAGGAATATCAGAGCGACCGTTCACGTCTTGGCTACATGGCTATGCTGGGAAGCAACAGCGTCATTGGTATCTCCAGAAGCGAGAAGGTAAAAGACTTTGTCGAGGAACGAGGCGGTTCCTTCTTCCGTCAGTTCATCCTTGTCAGTGACGGCACCATCCCCAGCCGCTTCTTCCTGCACGGCAAGGTGGAGCGTAGAGCCATTGGCCGCATTGGCGACCAGCTCTACTTCATCGCCACACGCCACAAGGAAACCCTCTGGGACTTCGCCGACGCCCTCCGAGAATATGAATTCATCGATGCCATATACATCACGGGCGGCACAGATTATTGTTTCTATCGCAGTAAGGATGGTATCAGACATGACATCGGCGATCCTGACGATTATCCACATGAGAAATGGAAGGGTATCATTCCGTGGTTGGTGTTTAGGAAATAACGAAAGAATTATACTAAGAGAATATGGTGAATAATTGGCTGTCCATTTGGCGTTTTCACCTATTTATATTACCTTTGTAGCTGTGAACAATACTCTTATGAAAGAAAAAATCGATTGTTTTTTACCGTGTCGTAATCTCGGAACAATGAGCAGTACGCTCCGTCAGATACGAGGTGCGAGAATGGTAAACAGAATATTCCTCTTGGTTAACAAAGATTTTGTACCTGATGATATACCTTCCGACTGTACGTTGATAACGATAGGCTGTATCCAATCGGAGGCAACCATGCGCGCCATCGCCCGGCAGTCTACAGCGACATATACCTTATTATATATAAAGGACTCACCGCTGACCTTAGGTTTGTATACCACTCGCCGGATGGTTCGCGTGGCAGAAGAGACCCAGGCCTCGATGGTTTATGGCGACCGTTATTCCGTAGAGCAGGGGCAGGTGGTGAGACACCCTGTGATAGACTACCAGAAAGGTAGTATCCGTGATGACTTCGACTTTGGCAGTCTGCTGTTGTTCCGCACGTCGTTACTCCATCAGTGGGCAGAGGAGACACCTTCCGCTGATTATCATTATGCAGGGTTATACGCTCTCCGATTGTATTTGAGCCGACAAGGTGATTTGTTCCATCTCAATGAGTATCTTTATACCGAAGAAGAAAACGACCTGAGGGCCAGTGGTGAGAAACAGTTCGATTATGTCAATCCTGCCAACCGCGAAGTACAGATAGAGATGGAGAAGGCTGCCACCGACCACCTGAAAGCTATCGGGGCTATGGTGAATGTGAGCGACTATACAGCACCCGATTTTAAGGAACAGGACTTTGTCAACGAGGCATCCGTCATCATTCCGGTATACAACAGAGAGAAGACAATCGCCGATGCTGTGAAGAGTGCCTTGGCGCAGGAAACGTCATTCCCTTATAATGTCATCGTGGTGGATAACCACTCCACGGATAAAACAACGGAGATACTGCAGGCATTACATGCGGAAGATAATCGACTGATACATATTATCCCAGAGAGGAATGACTTGGGGATCGGCGGTTGCTGGAATATGGCTGTCAATGACCAACGTTGTGGGCGATTCGCCGTACAACTCGACTCTGATGATCTCTACTCCTCTCCACAAACGCTTCAGGTCATCGTGGATGCTTTCTATCGCCAGAAGGCGGCGATGGTCATCGGCAGTTACAGGATGTGCGACTTCAACCTGAATACCTTACCACCAGGGCTGATCAGTCATGCGGAGTGGACAGAGGAGAACGGGCCGAACAATGCCCTGCGTATCAACGGCTTGGGTGCGCCGAGGGCTTTCTTTACCCCCTTATTGCGCCAGATATCTTTCCCCAATACCAGTTATGGAGAGGACTATGCTCTCGGACTGGCTTTCAGTCGTCATTATAAGATTGGCAGGATCTACGACGAACTGTATCTCTGTCGTCGTTGGGGCGGAAACAGTGATGCTGCCCTGTCGGTAGATAGGATCAATGCCAACAACCTGTATAAGGACCGTCTGCGCACCATGGAGATCAGCGCCCGTCAGCGGATGCATCTTACTCATGCGGAGAAAGAGTCAGATGACGATAGCCTGTCGCGATTCTTTATCCGACAGATGGAGGCGTGGGAGGAAGCCAGGAACCATTACAGGGAGTTAAACCTGGTGTCACAGCGGGAACTACCTTTTGGGGAGATGACATTCGTAGTCCAATACAACCCGGCCCGGATGGTTTCTACCGGAGCAAAGACAGACAAACAGACCATCACAAATCGTCCCTGTTTCCTTTGTGCCCATAACCGACCGGAGACACAGATGAAGAAGGTGGTAAATGATCATTATGAGCTGTTGGTCAACCCTTTCCCCATATTACCGGAGCATTATACGATTCCTCATGAAGAGCATCAGCCACAGCGGATAGCAGAACATTATGGAGAGATACACCGACTGCTGGAGAGCTATCCTGATTTGTTGGTGTTCTACAATGGTCCGTGTTGCGGTGCCAGTGCTCCTGATCATCTGCATTTCCAGGCAGGTACGAGCGGGGTGTTGCCCATACAGAAACAGTGGCAGCGACTCTGTCGTCATCTGACGGAGATCTGTCGGGTGAGTGACGAGGAGGGTATCTACCGGCTGGCAGACTATCCTGTGCCAGTGCTGGTGATAAAGAGTAAGGACAGGAAGACAGACCAGCTACTGTTCTCGAAGACCTGTCAAGCCTTACCGAAAGCGGATCCGGAGCCGATGATGAATATTCTGTCATGGTGTCAGAAAGATATTTTCTATACTGTTGTGTTTCTTCGTAAGAGACATCGTCCGGCTTGTTATTCGGCAGAAGGTGAGTCGCGGATGATGATATCACCGGGAGCTCTGGATATGGGGGGACTGATCATCACTCCACGTAAGGAGGATTTTGAACGTCTCACTCCGGAGCAAGCAGTAGAAATTCTGCAAGAGGTGTGTCTTACGGATGAAGAGGCTGCAGAGGTGGAGGAGCGTTTACGGAAAAGCAAGGGAACTCAAGACAGACAGAAGACGACATCGGTAGGACAGCGCGAACCCGTCGTTGCCGTGGGTGTCGTCAGTGCGGAGGAGATCTCGTTCTCGCTGAATAATTCGTATATGGCTAAAGGAACATCCATAACAGGCGTCCAGCAGGTGTCCTTCTCCGAAGGAGGCATACTGTGGAATGGCAACCGCTATCAGGAGCTGCGGTTCATTCCCGAACATAATGACGCCTCTTTCTCCATCCATGATGTGACGATAGGGGTGAATTTCCATTGGGAGAGGAAAGAGACACAGACCTTCCAAGGGGTGCTGCACCTTGTCGTTGAAGCTGAAAAGATATGTGCCATCAATGAGTTGCCGGTAGAGCAATATCTTGTAAGTGTGATATCCAGTGAGATGAAAGCTACCTCATCCCTGGAGTTCCTGAAAGCGCATGCCGTTATCTCCCGCAGTTGGCTGCTCGCCCAGATGGAGCGTCGCAGACAACAGGGGCAGCGTGAGAATGGTTTCTTCTCGTTTATCAAGAAAGATGATGAGTTGATCCGTTGGTACGACCGTGACGACCACACGATCTTCGATGTCTGTGCGGACGATCACTGTCAGCGTTATCAGGGTATCACCAAGGCAAACAATATCCATGTGGAACAGGCCGTACGCGCTACGAGAGGACAAATCCTGATGTATGAGGATGAAATCTGTGACGCCCGGTTCTCCAAATGTTGCGGTGGGATAACGGAAGAGTTCCAGTATTGCTGGGAAAACACTCCTAAACCCTATCTCGTCTCTGTAAGGGACGTTATCGGTGGTGGGGATCCTTTCTGTAAGACCAGGGATAAGCGTATTCTCCGTCAGGTACTCAATGACTATGACCAGGAGACATCCGACTTCTATCGCTGGACGGTCAGCTATACGGAGGAGGAGTTACGCACGATCATTGAGAAACGTCTCAAGATGTCGTTCGGTAAGATTTTGGATCTCATCCCTCTGGAGCGGGGTAAGAGCGGACGTATCTGGAAACTGAAGATTGTAGGAGAGGAGCGTTCCTTCACTATCGGCAAAGAACTGGAGATACGGCGTGCCCTCAGTGAGACACACCTGTATAGCTCAGCCTTCGAGGTAACAAAAGAAAATGGCCGTTTCGTGTTACAAGGCTCCGGATGGGGACATGGTGTCGGCCTCTGTCAGATAGGAGCTGCTGTGATGGGGGAGAGAGGTTATCACTATGATGAGATTCTGCTGCATTATTATCATCATGCGGAGATCAAGAAGATTTATAAGTAATATATAATTATCATTCAAAAGAATACAGGCAATGAAGACTAAAAATCCGTGGGCATGGGTACCCTCCCTTTATTTCGCGGAGGGACTGCCATACGTCATCGTGATGACCATATCGGTGGTGATGTACAAACAGTTAGGATTGAGTAATGCGGATATCACGCTTTACACTTCATGGCTGTACCTGCCATGGGTGATAAAACCCCTGTGGAGTCCTTTCGTGGATGTCATCAAGACCAAACGGTGGTGGATTACTGCCATGCAGTTGTTAGTGGGCGCCTCTCTGGGTGGCGTCGCTTTCACCATTCCTTCCTCTTCGTGGTTGCAGTTCACCCTTTTCTTTTTCTGGGTGATGGCCTTTGCCAGTGCCACGCACGATATCGCTGCCGACGGTTTCTATATGTTGGGACTGGAAGAGCATGACCAGGCGTGGTTCGTGGGTATCCGCAGCACCTTCTACCGCCTGGCAACGATCTTCGGACAGGGTATCTTAGTGATGATTGCCGGAAATATCCAGGTGCTGTTCCGGTATAACATCGGATATAGCTGGTGTCTTATCTTCTACGGTGTTTGCGGTATCTTCATCGCCCTGTGGCTGTGGCACGGCTTTATCCTTCCCCGTCCGCAGGAGGATAAGGGTTTGGAGCATCTGAACACCCAGCAGTTGATGAGCGAACTGCGCCATACCGTCGTTACCTTCTTCACCAAGATGCCTGTGAAGGAGATTGCGATAGCCATCCTCTTTATGCTGCTCTATCGGATGCCAGAGGGCTTGTTGGCGAAGATCACTCCGCTGTTCCTGCTTGATCCCAGGGCTGCCGGAGGATTGGGATTGTCTCCCCAGGAATACGGACTGGTGCAAGGCACTGTCGGTGTCATCGGACTGACCCTCGGTGGTATCCTCGGAGGTATCTGTGCGGGAAGGGACGGACTCAAGAAATGGCTGTGGCCGATGGTGTGTGCTATCACCCTTCCCGATGTTGTCTATATCTATCTGAGTTATGCCGTGCCGGAGAGTCTGTTCGTCATCAATGCCTGTATCTTTGTGGAGCAGTTCGGCTATGGCTTCGGCTTCACGGCTTATATGCTGTACCTTATCTATTTCAGTCAGGGATCTTACAAGACCAGTCACTACGCCCTGTGTACCGCCTTCATGGCCCTGTCGATGATGCTGCCGGGCATGGTTTCCGGAAAACTACAACAGATAATGGGTTACCAGTCCTTCTTCATTCTGGTCATGATCCTCTGTGTCATCACTTTCCTCGTCACCTATTTCATCAAAGTGGACCCGGAATTTGGAAAGAAGAAAGAGTGAGGGATACTGAAAAACAGGCAGTTATTTGTTCAAAACGAATTTTTTAGAATAAAACAGTTGTTCTTTGCAATATGATGGCAAAATACCCCAGAAGATTGTATTTGCCCTGCAATATGAAGACAAGACACAGTTCTGCATCTTCCATACTCGGCTTCAATAATCAGCATGGATGCCGACAGATGAAGCGGCAATCACCCTGCAAGGCTTGACGTTTGATGATGTCTGGAATATTATCGTTGCAGCCATTGGGCTGACAAAGGAGCATAATAGCAATAAGACTTCTCATCAGAACTCAAAGCCAAGATTGACGAAGAAGTTCAGTTTCTTCGTGTGGTTGCTGTATCCGATGGAGGCACCGAGGGGACCGAAGGGAGTGTTGTAGGCGTAGGCTACCTGTAGTCCGAGCATGGTGTGGTGGTCGGTAATCTCGCTGAGTCGCTGGGCGTGCTGGGCGGCGGCAATGCGTAAGGTGATGTAATTGTTGCTGCCGATGAGTTGTTGTCCCTGCATCTGGACGGCGAGGAAGTGCGGGTCGGTATGCTCCAGATGACCGATGCCGGCGAAGGGCATCTGCTGGTCGGTGTATCGACCAAACCATTCGCCGCCGATGGCATTACTCAGATAGATGGGACGCTCAGCCCCGAACAGTAGCCGCCCGTAGGCCATCGGCTGCAGGGTGAAGCGCGAAGAAAGGGATATATTGATGCGCCATGAGGCACTGACATCACTCAGTCCAGCGCGGTTGTTCAGGTCGGCGAAGTTGTCGGTATAGTAGGCATACTGCGCACGGAGGGCGGCTCCGCATGTCGGGAACTGCCAGGAATCCTCGGAGGTGTAGGTCACACGGGCATGGTAACTGATGTAGTGGTCGTCGCCGATGTCGATACCCGAGTAGTTAGCCTGATGGTCTATAAGCAGGTTGCGAAAGTCGTAGTAGTCGAAGCGGGCACTGAGGTCGAAGTTGAAGTTGCGGATGCTGAAGTCGAGCAGCGTCAGTTCGCCCACGTGCTGGTTGTAGGTGACGTTGAACGACTTGTCGCCCTTGTTATAGATGTTGATTTCGTCGTGCCGGAAGAGGTAGGCGACACGACTTATCAGTTTAGAGTACATCTGGCTTGAATCCTCATGTCGATGGACGATCAGTTCGGCGCGGCCCATGATGCGCTTGCCGAGGCGCAGGGTCAGGTCGAGGTCAGTGGGTGTCTTGGCGTTGAAAGGGACATTAAGATTGCCCTGCATGGCCACCCGCTCCTCGCTGTCGAAACGTACACCGACAGCTGCGGAGGCATCGTTGGATTTGTCCGGCTCTGTTGTGACTTCCGGCATCATTGATTTGTGAGGCTTGAGTACCGAAGGGGCACCCGTCTGCTGCTTCACGGCAAGGATCTCCTCCCAGTGCCTCATGGCCTCCTCCTCGCCACGACGAATCAGCGTATCGATGGCGGCAGGCGTAAAACTTACCGTGCTGTAGCCTTTCACGTTCACACGGATTCTCACGTCGGTCATTGCCCAGTTGTCATCGTACTTGTTCTTGCAGTTCACGTCAACGATTTGTCCGATGATACTGCCCGTAGAGCCGAGGTCATCAGCCGTCTTACCCTCTCCCTGCACACTCACGCCGATGATGATATCAGCCCCCATCTCGCGGGCCAGGTCGGCAGGATAGTTATTGCGCAGACCGCCATCGACGAGCACATGGTCGCCCAACCTGACGGGAGAGAATGCCGCGGGAATGGCCATCGAAGCCCGCATGGCCTGTGCCAGCCGTCCGCTATGGAAGTCGTATTCGGTATTGTCCACGATGTCCGTCGCCACGCAGGCGAAGGGAATGGTCAGCGTGTTGAAGTCGATGGAGTCGCGTCCCACCAGTTGCTCAAACAGTTGGCTGATGTTGCGCCCTTGCAGCAGTCCCATGTCGCTCATGTCCCTCTTGCCCATCGTAAACCGCTTCGTCAGCAGGTAGGTGTTCTGCTTCTTGCGGCTGGCGAGGCTCTGCTCCCGCAGCTCTGTCCTGTCAGCCAGCAGGTTTGTCCAGTCCTGCGCCCTTACGATGGAGTCGAGTTGCGCTGCCGAGTAGCCCGTAGCGTAGAGTCCGCCCACGATGCTGCCCATCGACGTTCCCGTCACGATGTCCACGGGGATGCCTGCCTTCTCCAGTACCTTCAGCACGCCGATGTGCGCCATACCTTTTGCACCGCCACCGCTCAGTACCACGCCCACGCGCGGCCTGCGGTCGCTACTCATACTGTCTGTCACGGTCTGTGCCCCTGCTGTCACCATCGTCAGCAGCAAGGCTCCCACAGCCATCAACCTTTTTATGTGTTGCATATTCATCATGATTGTTTACTCATTATCTGCTCCGCGAACTGGCGGGATGTCTGGCCGACGTGGCTCTTGAAGAACATCACCTGTCCGAAGCCGGGCGTCTCCGAGAAGAACATGTTGTGAATCGTATTTCCTGACTTTGTTAGCCTACAAGCGCCTTTCCAGTCTGTCTTCCCATACACTTTGCCGCTTTTACACTGCAAAAGTAGAAAAAAAGAAAAAGAAACCGCCCATTCCGCTCTAAATATTTCACCGTCGGTTATACAATAGGACATTTTTGTTGCCGTATATGATAACAGAAATGTGGGAATTTTGGTTATCGTCTCATCCTATAAGTCTTCGGACTAACGCCCTTCATGCGCGTAAAGAAACGGCCGAAGCTGCTCTGGTCGGAGAAATGCAGGCGCTCGGAGATGGTGGATAGCTGCAAGTCGGTGGTCTGCAGCAGCCACGAGGCTTCCATGAGCAGCATCTGGTTGATGTAGTCCACCACGGTGCGTCCCGTCATCTGACGGACGATACGTGAGAGGTGGATGGTGGTGATGTGCAACTGCTCGGCGTAAAAGCCTATGTCGTGGTGCTCGATGAAGTGTTGGTTCAGCAGACGCATGAAGGCAATGAATAACTCCGTTGTGCGCTCGCTGACTTGCCCCGGGCCAATGTTCTGGGCCATGGTATCCATCAAGTCAAGCACAAACTGGGTGAACAGCGTGCGCAGAACCTCGCGCAGATAGCGATGGTTGGAGTGCTGATAGCGGATGATCTCGAGCATGTGCTGCCAGAAGTGGGCGGACTGTTGCTCGTTGAGATGGATGATAGGTCGGCCGAGTTCTGCAACTGGCTGGTAGGCGGTGTGCACCACATTGCGCACGCCGGGAATCTCAAGCGCTGCCTGCTCGTCAATCATCAGACAGACAGAGTGATAGTTCTTCGAACCATTGATAATCCTGATTTGCACACCGGGGGAGTAGATCAGCAGGTCACCCTGTTTGAGCACCAGCATACGATCATTGTAAAGCAGTTGCAGCCACCCGTCATGCACCAGTGTATAGGAGTAGCCTGCCAGCGTCTCCTGCATCTGGTTGGTGAGAAACGTCAGGCGTGTGTCGCTTTCTGAGCAAAACAACTCGTCGGAAGCCACGTCATCGTGCGATATGCCGAGAACTGATGTCAGGAAATCGCTTAACTTATACATATCGGTGGCGAAGTTACGAAAATTCTCCCTGTCTGTAGCCACTACGAATACTTTTCTGCTAAAATCACATAATTTTTTGCACTTTTTTATATAAAGCGGTGGACAAACAAATTATTTTGAGTAATTTTGCACCTGCAAACTCGCGCCATGCCGAATCCTTTTAGAAAGGACGGAGTGGCATTTGGAGGGAGCAACTACATATTGAGAAGTGTTTGCTAACGCTTTGACTTTGTCCTTTTGAACCTGAGAAATTCAAACCTGTAAACAAAGGCATTGCAGAGGTAGACACTGCGGGTAGGTATATGATGCACTGTCCCGTCAGCGTGCGGAGGCTTTTTCAGCCTCAAGCACGCTTTAGTGGCGTAACATATATATCAACGGCGCGGGTGTCAGAGTCTGTTTGTTTTTTACAGTGGTTTTCTCAGGACCAAAAAGGAGAGCGAGCAGAGGCAAGATGCCCCGCTTTCTTTTTGTGTGGTTCGCAACTTAATTAAACTAACAAGCCTGCATCTGGGTGTCTAACAGGCATAACTTTTCAAAACAAAATGAAAAAGTTATTTTTAAGTCTGTTTCTGTGCCTGATGTCAATGGTTACATTTGCACAGAAGGAAGTAACGGTAAAGGCTGGTACGCTTGTCCCGTTGCAGATTGTCAATCCTACGAAAGCAGCTGATGTCAACAAAGGGCAGAAGGTAGCTTTTCGAGTCTCTCGCGACATCAATGTCGATGGTGTCACCGCCATTCCTTATGGCACGACAGTGAATGGTATGGTGTACGAAGCTAAGAAATCTTCTTGGTGGGGAACTAAAGGCCGTCTTGGAATCAAAATCTCGGAAATGTACGGTCCTAATGGTGAGATGATTCCTCTGACGAATGGTGATGTCTATGTGACTGGAAAGAATCGCACGGCACTGTCTGTTCTTCTTTTCTGTTTTGTGACCATGCCAGCCTGCTTTATTTGTGGCTCAAAGGCTGAGATTCCTGCAGGCTATGAGATACAAGCCAATGTGGCAGCTAATACTCTAGTGAAAGTGAATTAAAGCACAAGCAGAGCGGGAACCCCACGCCGACATCCTCGGCCATCGGATTCCCGCTCTCGTTGTTTTTTCGTTTCTGAACTATTACGCAGCCCGTCCAATATCGTGCAGGAACTCGGGTGCAAGGTCGGCACCGTTGGCCCACTCGATGGTGTAGCCCGTCAGTCCGTACTGCGTGAACTTGTCAAGGTCGAGCAGTTCGCCAAACACCTCGCCCGTCAGATAGGGCTTCAGGTCGCATAACTTGCGCGTGCCGTCGCTGAAGGTGAGCAGCAACTCATAATCCTTCACATAATCAACATCGGTTACTTTCAGCATATCGTTCTCCTTTCTTTATTTAAGTGGCTCTATTCGTCCCAACTTCTCGCCCTTCTGAGCCTTCTCCCAAAGGGTGAGGATTTCAGCCTCGTGCAAGTCCATCCACTCGTTCACCTTGGCTATGACTTTGACGGAGCCTTTCCGCTCACCACACGGTCGAGAACACTGATGGTGCACTCGTATTCGCCGTAGGTGAAATGGATGTGCGGCGGACTGTGGTCGCGCCAGTAGAGGCTGATGATGATTCCAAAGAATTTGCTAATTTCCGGCATAATACCTTTCGTTATATTGTTCTGTGGTTGCAAAGGTACAAAGTTTTTCCGAAATACATTTCATTTTTGCAGGAAAAGTGTAAAAAGAGAGAGCGGGAACACTGTGTAATAACGGGTAAGTTACTTGCCTAAGAGACCGATTTTATAGAAATGTTTGTTTCGGTAGAATTTTTGTTTGTTTCGGACAGCGATACTGTCGGGAATTTGCCGTAACTTTGCAGCGTGATTTAAATCACGCCGCGAAACTCGGCGGCGTCTCGGCAATCGGAGCATGCTCCATTGCGCTCGGCTTGCACGAGCATTGCAACCGAAATCATTTACTAACTTAAAAAGAAGAAAGAATTATGACTAAAGAAGAAGCATTGAAACAGTTTGCCCAACTCGGCGCTGTGTGGTTTGGAAACAGTAAGCAACATTTTGCCTTCTCGGCCTACTGCCGTCTGCAGGGCTGGAATAAGCTGGCCGACAAGTGGAAGGAAGAGGCTGAAGAGGAATGGGAAGAGGCAGAGGAAGTGCTGAACCGTCTGGTAGAACTCGGTTGCAAGCCCGCTGACCTGCAGGAGGCTATGAAGACCCAGGAGTTCCCCTTCTATGACGATCCGAAACAGCAGATAGAAAACGACTATCAGCCCGATGGCGTCAGGATACTGAGCGAGTTGGCAGCGGCCTTCAACGATGACTATCCCACGAAGAAACTTATCGAGAAGTGGATTGACGACGAGAAAGACCACATGGCTTGGGAGTGTCAGTATCTCAACTACATCGAGAAGCTGGGTTATGAGAATTTCCTCACTGCAATGATGTAATACTTCTGAATTGATAATTGACAATTGACAATTGATAATTATGAAGGAGAAAGTATTACAGGCCATGCGCGAGGCTGGCAAGCCCGTCTCGGCAGGCGACGTGACGAAGGCTTTGGGTGCTGACCGGAAGGAAGTGGACAAGGCTTTCGCTGAGTTGAAGAAGGAGGGTGCGATCGTATCTCCCGTCCGTTGCAAGTGGACTCCTGCTCAGTAATCTATCATTGGCCTATGGATATTAAAGCTGTAAAATTTAGAAGGGATGGGTACTATACCCAGCCCTTTGCCTTTGGCGGCGAGGAGGGAGCCGACAAGTTCGACCATAATATCCGCTATCGCGGCAGTCTGCAGAACTATCTGATTGACACGGGTTCGGAGGTTATCCTCGTAGATACAGGTCTGTCCGCAGGCTTCCCAGAGGAGGTCATCGACGAGAAGGCGATGGCCTATACTGGTAAAGACATCTGTAGTTATATGGATGCGTTGGCCGCCCTGGGCTACAAGCCCGAGCAGGTAACGAAGATTCTACTGACCCACCGTCACGGAGACCACTCAGGCGAACTCCCTTCGTTCCCCCATGCGAAGATTTATGTAGGAGCCGACGAGACGCAGGCCGAAGAACTGAAGGGTTTGACGAATCTGGTACCCGTGACCTATACGGACGGTGCCTATCACAATTTCCCCGAGGCGCAGAAAGTCTGTGACGGCGTGTGGTTTGTCAAAGCCAAGGGCCATACCAATGGCAACAGCCTCGTGATTGCCGAGAGCGACGGACTCTTCTATATGTTTGAGGCCGACATCACCTACGTGGACGAGGCACTGTATGAGAATAAGTTGTCGGTGGTCTATGACGACCTGCCCGCCGCCCGTGAGACACTGGACCGTGTGCGTGAGTTTGTGCGCAACAATCCTACCGTCTATATGGGCACCCACACCCCGCAGGGCTACGAGAATCTGGAGGCCAAGCGCGTGATAGACTTGGACAACCCCGTGCCGACCGTTCTTGCAGAAGTAGATTTCACTAAGGCTGAGGCTACAGGCAAGTACGTATGCTCTGTCTGCGGTTATGTTTACGACCCCGCGGAGCACGATGGCGTGGCCTTCGAAGACCTGCCCGAAGATTGGAAGTGCCCGCGCTGCAAGCAATCTAAAGAAAAGTTCAATAAGGCGTAAATGGCATTAGCAATCGGACTGCTCATCCCCTTGTTGGGAACCATGCTCGGTGCGGCATTCGTCTTTCTGATGAAGGATGAGATGTCGCCCCGACTCCAGAAATCGCTACTCGGCTTTGCCTCTGGCGTAATGGTAGCGGCCTCCGTTTGGTCGCTGCTCATCCCAGCGATGGAGATGGAGGAAGCGAAAGGTGCCTTGTCGGTATTCCCTGCCGCCATCGGCTTCCTGTTGGGCATGGGCTTCCTATTGCTGATTGACGAACTGACGCCACACCTGCACTTGGGAACCGATAAGCCCGAGGGACCCCGTTCTCATCTGTCGCGCACGGCGATGCTGGCTCTGGCGGTTACCATCCACAACCTACCAGAAGGTATGGCTGTGGGTGTGGTGTTTGCAGGAGCAGAGAACGGCGTGGCGGGACTGTCACTGGCCAGTGCGCTGGCAGTATCCATCGGTATCGCCATTCAGAACGTGCCGGAGGGAGCGATTATCTCCATGCCCATGCGGGCAGCAGGCAACTCGAGATGGCGCTCGTTTATCATTGGCAGCCTCAGTGGAGCAGTGGAGCCTGTCGGTGGACTGGCCGTCGTGTTGCTGGCCTCGCTGATGATGCCCGTATTGCCTTATATGCTGGCCTTCGCTGCAGGTGCCATGTTCTACGTCGTTGTGGAGGAACTGATTCCCGAAGCCTCAGAAGGCGATCACTCCAACTTCAGCACCATCGGCTTTGCCATCGGTTTTGTGCTGATGATGGTGCTCGACGTGGTAATGGGATGAGCGAACATTGAACATTATATTTATTCTCAAAATATTTGTTTCTAATCATTATTGCTTTATCAATCGATAAACCGCTTTGTAATGTCTTTATATGCATCGATACGACGGTCACGGAGGAAGGGCCACCAGCGGCGTACCAGTTCGCAACGGTCTAAATCTATCTCGATGATAACACTTGTCTCTTCTTCTGCTGCACGATAAAGGATCTCACCTTGCGGACCGGCAACGAAACTGCTGCCCCAGAACTGTATTCCCGGTGTCTGTCCACTGGGATCTTCCTCAAACCCTACACGGTTGACGGCAATGACGGGCAGTCCGTTGGCTACGGCATGACCGCGCATCACGGTTGTCCATGCCTCCCTTTGTCGCTGTTGTTCTTCATGATCATCATTAGCAGCATAACCGATGGCAGTGGGGTAGATGAGCAGTTCCGCTCCCTGCATCGCCATGAGACGTGCTCCCTCAGGATACCACTGATCCCAACACACCTGTACCCCTAATCTTCCTACGCTGGTGTCGATAGGATGGAACCCCAAGTCACCGGGAGTGAAATAGAACTTCTCGTAGTAGGCAGGGTCGTCGGGGATATGCATCTTACGGTATTTTCCGGCTATCGTACCGTCTTTCTCTATTACGACGGCAGTATTATGATAGAGTCCGGCAGCCCGCTTCTCAAAAAGGGAGGTGACGATAACCACTCCATGGTCTTTTGCCAAAGCACTGTAGAATGCAGTGGAAGGACCGGGAATGGATTCTGCCAAGTCGAAATTGTCCACATTCTCTACCTGACAGAAATACAGGGAGTTATGTAACTCTTGCAAGACAATCAGCTGTGCCCCCTGCTGAGCTAACTGTGTGATACCGTCGGCCAGACGCTTCATATTATCTTGGATGTCTGCCGTATTATGTTGCTGGATAATTCCGATTCTCAGTGATCTCATGCTTAAGCATTTTATTGTTAACATACAAAGATACAAAAAAGTCAGATAACCACCAAACCAATAATCAAGATTATTTTTTATTTGCAAAACTGGCTTTGCGTTTTTATCATGAGGCTGCAGTGAAAGCCGATACAATAAACCCCATTACTGATAGAATTACTCTTAGTCGTATCTATGCCCATTCAGCCAAATTATTCTTAGCACATTTTGACTGTCGGCCAACACTTGCTTTAGAAGAAGCCCGGAAGGCATTGCATTACGCTAAGGCTGCTGACAATCAGATGATGATTGATATATGCAACGAACAGATGGGCAATTGTTTTTTTGCCTTAGGACTTTGGGACAGTATTAAGGTTTATGATCCCCATCGGTATGAATGTATGTTTCATCCATGGAGATCCATTCCTGACAGAACAATGTTCAAATATAAGTCGTTTCTTCCTTTGATTAATCGATATAATGACAATCAGAAAGTGGAAGTTTCATATAGAGTACCTCTTGATTCTATCCCCAATGAGATAAAGACGAAAGGAAAGTTTGCCATTTTCCTCGGTAAATTCATCGTATATTTCCCAGAAGGTCTTTTGGTGAATGAGTTCTTCACTTTTTGGATCTTCCACTTTTGTCCTTGATGTATATACATCTTTCAGTTGCTCTGTGGTCGGCATCAACTCCTGCAGTTCGAATTCCTTGAAAATATCCTGAATCAGAGTGTAACTTCGTGTCAATTCAGCATTTATTTCCGATGCAGAAACTTTCAACTTGTTGGTGCAACCATTCTTCACTCTTTGCTTGGTTGCATCCCACTTAGCCGCATCAATACGATAGGGCATTGTAAACTCAATGCGTTGTCCAGAATAATTCACCCTCATGCGGATAGGTACATTCTCTGTAATGGCCACGCCGTTTTTCTTTCTCCCTTCAAGGGAAAAGATGATATTCCTCTTGATATTCATACGCTATGCTATTTTATGGTTGAAAGAATGGTAATAAGACTATCTTCGATTTCCTCAGCCGAAGGTATCTCTTGATAGGCCAAGTCTGGCAATTCTCGCAAATATAGGGATTTCAGATTGTTCCACACTTCATGAAAATCTGACAGCAAAGGAGAGTCAGCCATCGTCTTGCCTTGCCATCCATCGGGCTTTTCAAATTCCAGCTGATCGTGGTCGAACAATGCTTTCAAGTCTGCTTTGAAATCTTCACTTTGTAAATAGGTGTGAGTTTCAGTGTCATGCAGAAGGAAATAGAGATCATAGAAGTGGCGAAACTTAGAAGACAGCTCTGGCATAGGATTGTTAGCAAGTGAACAACGGAGCAATGACACCAGTTTCTCTGTCAACGTGCGTCTTTTATCGAGGACAATGACTTGGAATGGTTGCATTTCAAATTGCTCAATCAGACTTTCATTGCCACTTTGGCTGATGAAGTCTGTCAGGAAACTGCTCAATGTGCATTTTTGCGATGGGTATGGATTGGCAAAAGAATTAATTTCTACCAAAAGTTGGCCTGCCTTTATTGCTCCTACCTGTTCGCTTGCGACGGCTCGTGGATATGCATAAAAAGCCTTGTGGTAGTGGGAGCCTTTACTGGTTACTCCTGGAATAACATTTCTTCCAAGCCAGCAGTCATTTTCTTTGCAGTACGGCGTATAAGGTTCTTTAGCTGATTACCGCTCAATGTCCATGCTTCGGCAATGGCAACATCGATATCTTCTGAGAAGCGTGCCCCGATGCCGTATGCCTTCGAAAGACTGGTGCCACCCTTGAACACAGCCTTACCATCTTTGTCACCTTCTGCCATCAACTTCAGGGAACGGCAAATCCAGTAATCCTTCTCGATGAAGATGCTTTTGATGCCGAGTCCACCATCATTCTTCGGGCGTGATGCCGCGTTGATGGCATCAGCAAACAATTGTTTGTTCTCGTGTAATCTCATAAGATATTCCAGTTCTTCTTGTTAGGTAATGCCTGCTCAGAAATGGGCAGCTTATAATTAGTAGTGCCATTAAGACTATTCTTCAGAGATTCTGTATCAAGGTTGTTCTGTTCCATGATAGCCCCCAGAAGTGCTCTGACGTATGACGTGTAATTCTCTGCCAGTTCCACCAACCTTTTTTGTTCCGCTTTGGAAAGAGCACAGATGATATTGCCCAGTTGGACCACTATACTATCAGGACTACTTGCTGGTATTTCCTTGATAAATTTCAAAGCATCAAGAATCCTCAGAAGAGGAATGTTTTCTTCTGTAATAGGGTTGCGCTGCTGCAAGAAAGAGATCACATAATCCCCTCTGGTCAGAGGATTGCGATAGCGATTCGTACCTATCAAAATCGAAGAGGTGATTTGTGTAGTCAGTCCCATTGATGCGAACGCACTGTTTCCTGTGATATAACCGACCAACTTTCCATTCTTTTCCAAGAAATCCTTCGTGATTTCTTCTGGAACAGGCTTCAAAGTTCCAAAGATCGTCTTTCGTGGCTTGTAGTACTTCCCCTTGGATAGCCTTTGCAGTGTACCTTGATCGGTCAGTCTGTTGAGTGCCTTGACCAATGCTCCTTGATATTGCATGGGCACGTTGAAGTCGCCAATGGTGAGAATAATACCATCGGGAGTGTCAGCTATCTTTTTCTTTACTTCATTACCAATTACCATATTTATAGCTTTTGATAGTGCAAAGTTACATAAAAGTCTTGTTATTGACGCAAAAAACAAGACTAAATCTAATCGGATTGGCAATAATTTAACATTTGAAGTACCGTTTTGTGTATTTTTGTCCCAAAATTATAATATATTTGGGACAGAATCAGAGGCCAACGACTTCTTCTTATTGTAATGAATACCTTTATAACCAGCGAATCTGAGTTTGGGTGTAAATTCAAAATCTACACCCAATTTTACACCCAAAAATAGCGATACGGAAAGGAATTCTGTGACATTCCGATTTTTAGTGAATTATGTAAATGACTGATATACAATTATTTGAGTATTTTGTGATACTCTAAGAAACAAAAGGTTTGAGAGCCTCGTTCTCTTACCACTTGCCTATGGACCTTAACTTGTCGCTCTCAGCCAACTACTCTTCACCCATGAAAAGACTGAACCGGACAGAAAAGGAACGTTACGGCGGCAGTATAGGACTGGGGCGTGCTTTCCTAGACAAACGACTTAATATCCAAACCAGTTATACATACAATCCGAACACCACCTATACCGTACAGCTGGAAGGTGTGAGCAGTTCTTCAAAGACAAATGTTTCGGCGCACAACTTTAGTATCAGTGCTCGCTACATGCTGCGATGGGGAAACAAACAGGCTAAAGTCAATAAGGCAAACCATGGTAACATCGAGACATCCCGAATGTAGAGCATATTACTCAAAGATCACAAACTCTCTGGGCAGGGTGACGATCTTCAGTCGTTCATACCAGGTGCGTGAGGAGCCTGTCACCTGCTTCTGTGTATGACTGCTGATGATATAGTAGCTGGCGGAATATTCATCCATCAACTCTAAGAAGATCTTCTTGATGCGCGAGCATTTCTCGTTGATGGCATTGTCGAGCGGGTTGATGAGTCGGTTGACGCTCTCCTCAATCTTCTCTATCTCCATCCATCGTGCTGTCGCCTTATAATAGCGGAGCAGTTCTGCCCGATAGTCGGAGAGGTGCTTGAGGATGATACCCTCAGGGTGGGCTAAGAATAGGAGATAGACAGCTTTGTGCACAGGCTGCATCTCGATCTCCTTGCGGTCGTAATCCAGCAAGATAAACTGCCAGTTGCGTGTGATCAGCAGCCTGCTCAGTTGTCCGCGTGCTGCCTCTATGCGCAACTCCTCCAGCAATGGCACGCCTAAGGCACGTAAGATAAGATCATTACGTCCCTCACTGCGCAACTGTTTGATGATCGTGCGCAACTGCTCTGATAATTCTTCGCTCTTCACCGTTTTTCTCGTTATTCTATCCAGGGTGTTGCCCTTCGACCACAGGGCGCTGCCCTTCGAACCCAGGGTGCTGCCCTTCGAACCCAGGGTGCTGCCCTGGGCTGGTATCTTTTGCCCCTGCGGGGCGTTAATAAGTATAGTCTCTAAACCCTAAACCCTAAACTCTAAACTCTAAACTCTAAATCCTAAACTATGAACTAAATTCACTCCTCCTGCGTGTACTCATCGAATTTCGTCTGCATCCATTGCTTCCAACGGTCCACCATGGTTTTCTTCTCCTTGTGATGAGGCTTTTCCTCTGTTACAGTTTTCCCTTGTGCAAAAGGTTCCTTCTCTATAGGTTCCGGTTGCGGTGTGATGGTGAATTTTATCTCCTCTTTCGGAGCAGGTTCTTTCACTACTGCGGGTTCTTCCTGCACCTCTTCCGTCTTTTTGGTTATCTGCCATGATGCCTTTTTTACTGGTCGGTAGAGCAGAGGTATCAGTCGCTCAAAGTACTCATCATCATTGAGGACATCATCTTCTTTCTGATGCCAGTCTTCCTCCAAGCCTGTGGCAAGGATCGTAACTTTGGCATCCTCCCCCAACGTATCATCCGTGGAGGTACCCCATATCACATCGATATTAGGATCCAGCTGATCGAAGAAATCATCGATCTCCTGCATCTCCCTGACGAAGATAGGAGCTTCCTCGCTGGCGTAGATATTGAAGAGGATGCGCTTGGCCTTACCGATGTCGTTACCGTATAGCAGCGGTGAGTCGAGGGCACTGATGATCGCCTTCTCCACACGGTGCTCGCCACTGGCCCTACCCATCGCCATGATGGCACCGCCACCGTTCTTCATGGTGGTCTCCACATCACGGAAGTCGAGGTTGATACCGCCCTCACTATACACGGTGATCAACTCAGAGATTCCTTTTACGGCATCTTTCAGGATATTGTCAGCCCGCTGGAAAGCCTCCTTCACCGTTACGTCACTGTCGGCATACACATCACAGAGGCGCTCGTTGTTGACGATCAATAGGGCATCCACGTTCTTCCGAAGTTCTTCCACACCTTTCAGCGCTTTGATAATCTTCTTTTTCTTCTCGAAATAGAAGGGGATGGTAGCTACGCCAACCGTGAGGATTCCTTTCTCCTTGGCAATACCCGCAATGACAGGTGCAGCGCCGGTGCCCGTTCCGCCACCCATGCCGGCTGTGACGAACACCATCTTAGTACCGTCGTCAAGCAAACGGCGGATATCTTCCACGTTGTATTCCGCTTCTGTGCGCCCCACCTCCGGGTTGGCGCCGGCTCCTAAGCCGGAGGCGCCCAACTGTATCTTGACAGGTACGCGGGAACGGAAGAGGGCCTGACTATCCGTGTTGCAGATAGCGAAGGTGACACCTTCCACACCTTCGTCGTACATATTCCTGACGGCATTGCAACCGCCACCACCCACACCAATCACCTTGATGATGTTCTGCATGTGGTCTTCGGGCATACCCTCGAAGTCTAACGGCATATTTTGTTCTATATCCATGTTTCTGAATTTTGACGGCGAAGTTACGAAAGTTTTTTCTTATCACAAAATCTTCGCAAGGTTTGCGACTGGCAACTGCATGGTACAGCAGTGGATGCTGCCGTGCTGCTTGATGATGCTTCTGCTGTCGATCAGGATGATGTCATGGCCGTGGAACACCTCCTGTAGGATATCCGCCGCCTGCATGTCGTTCATCGGCTGTCCATAGGTGGGTAAAAGCACCGCTCCGTTGATGATCAAGAAGTTAGCGTATGTGGCGGGGAGCATCACCTCCTCGCCGTTTTCTTCTCCATAGATAGGGTCGGGCAGGGGGAGTGCCATCAGTCGGTAGGGAGTACCCTCTGGTGTACGGAATTCCTTTAACTGCTCCTCGAGGTTCTTGTCTTCATTATATAATATGGTGTTGTCGGGACAGATGCGCACCATCGTATCGATATGTCCGTCGGTATCGTCGCCTGGCATCGGTTGACTGTCAATCCACAACACCCGTTCAGCATACAGTCTTTTCTTTAGTTCTTCCTCAAGTTGTTCCCTCGTCATGTCATTCCGGTGCGGTGCCAACAGGCAGTCGGAGGTGGTGAAAAGTGTTCCTCGTCCGTCGCTCTCGATACTGCCACCCTCTAAGACGAAATCGAGATGCGACTCGTAAGAGAGTGGGATGCCTTGTCTCGTATATAGTTGTTTTAAGTAGGGGAACAGTTGTCGGTTGATGTCATTGTCGAGGGTCGCCTCAAACTTCTCTCCCCAGCCGTTGAAACAGAAATCGAGACAAGTCCCGTCGTTGAGCGTAATAAACCCATGGTCGCGTGCCCAGGTATCGTTGGTGTCACACTTGAAGAGATGGACATGATCCATGGATACCTCATCTTCCAGAAGTTTTTTCACCCTTTCCGGTTCAGGTGTGACGATCAGCAACTCTTCATAGTCGGTGATGGCGCGTGCCATCTCGATATATGTCTCCGTAATCTCCTCCAGATACGGATTCCAGTCTGTCTCGGCATGAGGCCAAGTCAGCATCACGCCCCATTGGGGCTCCCATTCAGCAGGTAAAGTTATATTGTTCTTTGTCATAAATAGCATGTTCCTTTGTGAATGCCAAAGGTACAAATTATTCTTCAAAAAACGTACAGAAGTTATTGAAAAGATAACCTGTTGATTTCCCTTATTGCCAACAATCGTTAAACGTTTAAGATATATTCACTTAAAAAGGACTCAAAAAAGGGAAAATCCATTATGAAAGTCTTGAAAAGCCCGCAACGATATCTAACTTTTCGCTGATGAAAGTTCGAAGTGCTTCGTAGAATAGTCCCATATACGTGGGGCAGATTCTTAAGTATTATTATGTGATAGTTAAAAGAGGTAAGCACTATCGTCAGATAAGTATAGCAATGCTACTGGAGGAATAGTGTACTAACGCTCCTGAATTCTCTCGAGAATTCAGGGCAAAAGGCCACCTTTTACTGGGCTTTTAGTACCCTTTTCTCTCCAATTCTCGAGAGAATTGGATGTTGCGTAGCAACAAATGGAATAAGAGCCCCCTCTATCCCCCCCGAAAGGGGGAAGAGAAAAAAGATGTAATTATCGCTAACAATCATCATTTCAATAACTTTCCTCCCCCTTTGGGGGAGTTAGAGGGGGCTCTGACAACCTTGTGTCAGCCTGTGTCAGCCTCCAACAGGTTGCACGCCCTTTGCCACAGCGGGTTTTGACAACTTGACAACCTTTTTTCAAAAAATCATAGTAGAGTAACTTTGTTTAGCTACTCCCTTGGTCTTTGTACAGTATCTATAAAAGGAAAAAGATAGGTTTGCTTCCACAATGGACATTCCTCTTTTACTCTTCAAGTCCGGTAGTATTAACGAAGTCTTCCCCATACTTCTGTTTCATCCTCTTATAATCATATTCTTTCTTGTCTTCACGGATCTTGTTGCCGTTCACATCAAAATGTACATCGTGCATCACCCAGATTTCATTAGCAGTGCAGTCGGCATCAGGGTTTGTTAGTCTGGCATCTGCAACGATTATCTCATGGGTCCCTATCAACTTACACTACTCTATATTGCATATTTTATCAAAGCGCTCATTGACGCTGACCATCCAGTCTGGAAGCATCTTCATTGCCTGATAAACCAGAGCGTCGGGCATTTTCTTGTAATAGGCATAGGCCATGGGACCTGCGATGGCGGCAAGGGTATCGGCATCGCCGCCGAGCGAAATGGCAAGTTTAATGCAATCCACATAATCTTTTGACTCTAAGAAACAGATGATCGCCGGACCTACAGTACCCGCACAGGTGGAATTAAACGTAAAGGAGTCGTGGAACTCGGAATATTTCTTGTCGGACCAGTCTGGGTAGTACTTGTCAAGAATGTGTTCACGCACGAACTCTTTGTCTTTGCCGTTCTTCAGATGGAATATGGCAAGGGCAGTGGCTTCTGCCCCCTTAAAGCCTTCCGGATGATTGTGGGTGGGTGCCGCTGTCTCATGAGCCATTCGAATACATTCTTCCTCAGTCTTTGCCAACCATCCCGCTGAAGAGCAGCGCATGGCAGAGCCGTTCCCCAAACTGCGGTACGGCTGTGGCTGATGACTGGCCATCCAAAGTTTGAACCTGCTGCCAAAACCCGCATGACGGTGTTCATTGGCACATTTCCAAATATTCATAGTCATATCAAGATGGTCTATGAATGCTTCTGCACAAGCAAAGGTAAGCACTGTGTCATCTGTGAAATGAGCTCTGCTACTGAACAGTTTTACCTTGTCGTAGTCTTTGATGCGGTGTGATCTGCCTTCATAGGCACTCCCTGCTATATCACCTATCGCCTCGCTAATCAGATAATTTTTCATACGTTAATATTTATGTTTTGACAAAGATACGATTAAGTGAGCGAAAAGCCAAATATATTTGAGCTTTTCCGTGAGTATCTTCGATGGCATCAAAGGTACAAATTTTATTCTGTTCACACAAATAAAACAACATTCACAAGGCTTGCGGAGAATGAAAGTTTGCTACTAACATATTAAAAATATACCTTTGTAACAACATCAATGAAATAAAAATATTCGCTATGTTTTCTCACTTGATAAAAAGGAATACACCCGTCAGAACGCTAATCAGAAACTACCTGACCAAGAATAGTGGCAAGGTGTGGAAATCAAGAAATGAGCTCTGTTCACGATTCGACTATCTTGATAGGAATGTGCAAAAGGAGATTCTCGAGATCTTCTTAGACTCCAGTAAGGTGGATCGCAACTGGGCATACAAAAAACTGAGAAAGTATGGTGATGAGACGTTTATCCCACTTATTGAGTCATTATGGGAAAAATATCATGAGGATAATTGTATAAAGGTCGTCATTGCCCTCTGCTCCGATAAATTTCTGATGAAACATGAGGAAGCGTTGAGTAAGGGAAGAAATTACTTTTTCCTTTGCATGCGTTTATGCTACCGTGAGGATTTCTTTGTCAATGAAAAACGATTATCAAGATCAGACAGACTCAAGGTTAAGAGATATCTCGGAGAAATTGATGATAATGAGTTCTTTGGAGTCATAGGGAATATGTACGACTATGAAAGGAGATATGATGTTGATGGCTGGTATCGGGATTGGGAAAAGAACAAAGATGCGGAAGAACCGGAACCCATTATCATCTATGAAGAACCAGAGGAAATCCTCCATAGGGCTTTAGAGAATGAATCCATCAAACAGCTGTTCAATAATCTGGACATGGAGTTGTATGATCCTCCTCTATGAAGGAAGGGGAGTTTTGGGGTAGTGCTTCTATTATTTCTCGAGTTGCCATGACCTTTAGTCTTTAGTGCATATACAGGATATTTCTTCGGTTACTCCAAATAAAGGATATTCGCAAGGCTTGTGGAGTATGTAATTTTTTATAAAGCAACTGTTTTTCCAAAATATTTTGTATATTTGTGACAAGAATTGACTATACGGAACAGGGACAGCATAAATATAAGATATGAATAATCCACTATTTTTTGAATACATAGATGCCATCAGGTCGGCAGAAGATAACTTTGAGGAACTGAGTTATCTTTGCCCTGTATTGGGTGAGGATGGAGAGTTTGTGAGAACAAGTATGCATGTCTTATTGTTATAATTGATGATTGAAGTCATTAACACTCTCCCCTTGTGGAAAATCAATATAACCAATGTTTGAATAGTTTTTTTACACGTCATTCAGAGATAGCGTTTAAGCATGGTATGAGAATCTTGTACTTACCAAGTCTCTCACATCAACTTGCTGACGATGAATTACTCAAATACCTTAACCCAGCTTTCAACGTTCATGATGGTGTCTCCATACCCGTTATTGATTCTACTTTTCTTCTTAAAGATCTATGTTATCCTGAAGATGCTGAACAGCTGAAACACGGACTAATCTGGTTATGCGGCTGGAGCTATAATCATGGAGCCAAATTCTTAAATGGTCATTATTGCCCTTTATCGGAAGGGGATGACACTTCTATTCTTTCACAAATAGAGAACATAGCTAAAGAGGTATATAGCCATAATGCAGGAGGACTCTATTCTACAGATAATAGGCCATCCGTAGGCCTGAAACCTAATAAGGACTTTGCAGATGAACAATTTGACTGGGAGATAAATACTTTGTTAGATGAGGTTCGTGAGCGAATAGAAAAGCTGGAACAGCGTGGTATCTCACGTAATCTATTGCTAAGATATTTAGGTAAAGAACCAGAGTTAAGTCGAATTGTCATTACGAAAGATTTTCGTATCGTTTTGCCTGACTATAACAATATGGAAATAAAAATGGAGCCTATCAATAAGGCTGTATATCTTTTATTTTTACGCCATCCAGAAGGAATTATTTTTAAGCATTTACCTGACTATAGAAAAGAATTGGCAAATCTTTATCAGTTGATCAAACCTCATGGGTTGAATGAACGTGCTATCCGAAGTATAGAAGATGTAACTAATCCCTGTTTAAATTCTATTAATGAGAAATGTGCACGGATACGTGGCGCTTTTGTCTCTAAGTTCGATGATCATCTGGCTCGACAATACTATATTTTTGGATATCGTGGTGAACCAAAGAAGATCATTCTGCCCCGTGATATGGTGGTATGGGAATAATATTACGTTTTCACAAGCTTTGTGATTGAGAATCGTTTGGTTGCAAAGCAGGAATAATCTATTTTTGCAACCAAAAATGATTAAATCATGAAAAAAGTGGAGATAAGCAAATTAGAGTGTCATTTCCCTACATTATTTAAGGTGATGTGGCTATCGGCTGGAGTATGGATCATTGCCTGTTTGTGGAATTATTTGCATCCGATGCTCATACCACAAAAGTTGGATGACTTTGGTTTGTGTGTATTGTTCCTATTCACGATATCCCTCTTCATTTGCTTTGGTAAAGGGATAAAGGGGATTGTTTCGCGACATGGTCTGCTGATAATCGACTTAGTAGCCAAGAAAGTAGCTTTATATGTGTTTATGATATCATATACGATCCTGCTAATCTTGACGATATGGGATATATGCGCAATACCTTTACCAGATGGATTTTCCTTATCTACATGGAAATCTCACCAATTGCAATTAACAAGAAATGGAGGAAGTCTTTCTATACAATGGTATGTCGTGACTGCCGTCATAGGCAATACCATCAAAGCGGCCATCGTTGCCATCGTAACCGTAGCTTTTTATATGTATGTGAAGATATTTTTTTATCATCTTTTCCGGACGAATAAGGAGGTTGGGCATCGAGACGGCAGTAGCCTCAATCTTGCTGGCTTATCTCTCAGTGAAGACAAATGATAACCCGTGGGTTGATGCGGTTGTAGTACTGGTAGCTGCAGTATTTCTTTATGACATATGGCTTTTTGCCGACTTTAAGGAAGTGAAGATTGACATGGGTTGGTTTAAGAATCTGACAGAAGAATAGACTACTTGATGGTTTGTCATATACATTTGCCAAATACGATTCGTCGCTTAGAGTCAAATGCTCTGCTCAGGACTCATTATCTGCAAGATATCAACCTGCCTGAGTCATTGGAGAATATCAATGTCGCTGCTTTTGACTGTTGTGATAAAAGACAATAATTTCTTGTTTGCCTCAAAGGAACTGCCGTCTTTTGGCGTTGGAAGAATAGGCTCGCTATTAATCTGCATTAAATAGTTCGTGTGTTCAAAAAAATATATACGATATTTTTTGAAGAAACCTTTTCTATCCCCGTTTTTTTTGAATATATTTGCAGGACATAAATATATAATCTGTAATAATGGCTGTTAAGAAGGATATCATCCCAATCATCTTAGAACTGAAGGATACAACCCTGTCACAGGCGGGTGTTGCCGACTGGACAGATTTCTCCCTTATCGTGAAAGGGGGAGAGATGGTGACATTGAGTGGCTGGACGAGGGAGAACCGACGGGCGCTGATGGCAGTGATCTGGGGCGTGCTACCCCTGGATAAAGGATTTGTCAGTATTGATGGGGAATGCATCACAGCGTTGTCAGGTCCTTATCTTCGCAGGTCGATGGCTTATCTGCCTTTGGAGGTGAGATGGGCAGATGAAGAGATGAATGTCATCCCCTTTGCTGAGCAGCGCAAGAGATTGATGAAAGAGATTGTCAGTCGGCAGCCCCGACTGTTATTGATTGAGAACCCTTCTGAGGAGGAACGGCAGGCTTGTAGTGAGCTGATGGGTAAGGGTACGGCTGTCATTGCCTTTGTTGAATAATTGAAAAACAAGAGATGTATGGATTCGCTTAGCGTTAGAGTATTGTTCGGTTTATTGCTGTTGGTTATCCCGTTATATCTGTTCTATGCAATTGGATTGAAACGACTGAACACATTTGTTGTCAGTGTGGTGAGGATGGCAGTCCAGTTGGCATTGGTAGGAATGTATATGTACTGGTTGTTTGACCAGAACAGCGTGTGGCTGAATCTGTTATGGCTCCTGCTGATGAGCGGTGTGACGACAGGAATGATTATCCAACAGGCGCGGTTGAATTATAAGGTTGCCTTTTTACCGCTGTTTGTCAGTGTCTTTGTATCATCACTGGCCGTCTCACTCTATGTCCTCAAACTGGTGATGAACCTTGACCAAGTGTTCACAGCCCGTTGGTTCATCCCTGTCAATGTCCTCTTCCTGTCATTGTCGGCAGAGACTTTGGGCTTGGTGTTACGCGAATATTTTATCGGACTCGTACGTTTCCGCGAGCATTATTATTATAAGGTGGGGAATGGTGCTTCGTGGATACAAGCTGTGGCACCCATTCTCCGTAGGGCCTTGGACCGCGTTTATCTGTCGGTGTCACACCAGCTGTCTCTGACAGGGATCATCGTCTTCCCCGGATTGCTCATCGGATTGTTGATGATGGGGGTTAATCCCTGGTATGGGGTGTTGAGCACAGGCCTTCTTCTCATCGCTACCCTTGCTTTCCAGGTAATAGCTGTTCTTTTGTCGGTCTTCCTTACCCGACGAATTGTCACCACCGTCCGCGGGCAGCTTACGGACATTATCTCTAAGAAGCGGTTAACGCACACATGATTTGATTTGTATCAAGAATTTATAACTTTTTTGAACAAAACGCGCTCTTTTTAAAACAAAAAGGGACTAATCGTTGTATATTTGCATTGAATTATAAGTGAAAAGGATAATAAAACTACAATGGGTAGTTTAGGTAAAAAGATTGTTTATTATGAAAAGGATTGTAAGAAATGCTCTGAAAGCTGTCAAGGACAGCTGGTCAGAAGTGGGAGAGATGATGTATGGTAGTCATTCAAAAGGAATGAACTTTTAGAAAGAATTTCAGGATGAAAGAATTTTGGGAGAGGTTTAGTTATAAAATTCTTAATAACTGGTTGTTGTATGACTCTTTTGCGAATATTGACACGAATGAGTTGAGAGAGCAAAGAGACATCTACAATGGTAATAAGAAAAAAAGGTAAAAAGATTGTTAATTGATAAATGAGCATGTGCGGGCGGAATTTTTTCCGCCCGTTTTTTTGTTTTTCTCATGATAATTAGTACCTTCGCAGCATGAAAAAGATATTCTATTCTATCACGGTTCTGGTAGGAGCTGTTTGCATCACAGTAGCATGTGGCGGCAAGACAGCAAAGGGCAGCGAGTTTCTCTCTGACAGTTTGGAACAAGAGTCTGTGGAAGGATTGTATTCCACTGTGGATAATCAGGAAACAGATGTTACGGGGAGGGTGGCGTCGATGCCCCTCGAGCAGCCAGCTCCCATGAAGGGTACTCCTGAGCAAATCCTTAAGCGGAAAGCTTATATCACCAGTTATAATAAAGATACCAAGCTTCCCAACTGGGTGGCCTGGCATCTTACCAGCGGTCATACCCATGGCAGCCTGCAGCGTCATGACAATGTCTTCCATGAGGATATGGATGTGAAGGAGGGACGTGTCACGGATGATGATTATTTCAATTCCGGCTATGATCGCGGCCACATGTGTCCTGCCGGTGATAACAAATGGGATCGGCAGGCCATGAATGAGTCGTTCCTCTTTACGAATGTCTGTCCTCAGATTCATGCGATGAACGAAGGGCCGTGGAATGATCTGGAGATGGCATGTCGTCGTTGGGCACAGAAATATGGGGATGTCTATATTGTCTGCGGTCCTCTGCTGAATGACGGGGCACATCGTACCATCGGAAAACGTAAGGTGGTGGTGCCGGAGCGTTTCTTCAAGGTGATTCTCTGTATGCAGGATGATCCCAAGGCCATCGGCTTTATCTACGAAAATAACTCGCACAATAGCAATAAGATGTTCTCACATGCCACAACCGTTGATGAGATAGAGCGCCTTACCGGCATCGATTTTTTCCCCTCCCTGGAGGATAAGATAGAGAATGTGGTGGAAGCGGAGCGAGGATATTTCTGATATGACAGTTACATCTGCCTCATGAAAAGGAAATCCAAAAAATTATTAAATAATATAAAATAGGATATAGATTAGCAAAAAAAGAGATATCTTTGCATATTATAAATTGCTGAAAAGCGTGAAAATACAAGATGTGGTTGCTGCCCTTGAACGTTTTGCGCCTCTGCCCCTGCAGGAAGGTTTTGACAATGCCGGTCTGCAGGTCGGATTGACAGAGACGGAGGTATCAGGGGCTTTATTGTGCCTGGACGTGACTGAAAGCGTCATTGATGAGGCCGTATCCCTGGGATGTAACCTCATTGTCAGTCATCATCCCTTGCTCTTCCATCCCCTTCGGCAGATAGCTGATAAGAATGATGTGCAGCGGATGGTGCGTAAGGCGATACGTAAAGATATCACCATCCTCTCCATGCATACGAATATCGATAATGCCAAGGGCGGGGTAAACTACAAGATTGCGGAGAAGCTCGGATTGGAGCAATGCCAGCTGTTCTGTGAGAAACAGGTAGGTGATATCATAGGAGGCAGTGGGGTGGTAGGTGTCTTCGCCGAGCCTATTTCTGCCGATACGTTTATCCGTCGGCTGAAGTCTGTCTTTGGCGTACAATGTGTGATGGCCAATGAATTACTGGAGCGACCTGTCCGCAAAGTGGCTGTCTGCGGAGGAGCCGGCTCTTTTCTTCTCTCTGAGGCAATAGCCTTGGGTGCTGACGCCTTCATTACCGGTGAGATGCATTATCACGAATATTTCGCTCATGAACAGGAGATACAGATAGCTGTCATCGGGCATTATCAGAGTGAGCAGTTTACATCGGAACTCTTTGAGGAGATTATCCGAGAGTCCTGCCCTGGGCTCAGGACATGTATCACACGTATCAATACCAACCCGATACATTATTTTTGAGATTACCAATAACTACTTATTTATAAATAATTATGGCAAAGAAAGATCCTACAGATTTGACAGTAGAAGAGAAATTGAAGACACTCTATCAGTTACAGCTTACCTTGTCGGCCATCGATGAGAAAAGAGCGTTAAGAGGCGAGTTGCCGCTCGAAGTGCAAGATTTGGAAGATGAGATAGCCGGTCTGTTCACCCGTAAGGAGAAGATAGAGGCAGAAATAGAAGAGTTCCGTCAGGCTATCCTTCAGCGTCAGGCCGATATTAAGGAGGCAGAAGCCAGCGTGGAGCGTTATAAGAAACAGCTCGATGAGGTGAGGAATAACCGTGAGTATGACACGTTGAGTAAGGAAATAGAGTTCCAGGGACTGGAGATAGAACTTTGCACCAAGAAGATCCGCGAGGCTAACGTACGTGTTGAGGAGCGTACGGCCGATCTTGCTGACACAGAAGCTTTGATTGCCGACCGCCAACAGGCGCTTGTTGAGAAGAAGAGCGAGCTGGATGAGATTATGGACGAGACAAGGTTAGAGGAGGAGAACCTCCGTGAGCGTTCCAAGGACTTGGAGATAAAGATAGAACCGCGTCTGCTCACCAGTTTTAAGCGTATTCGTCGCAATGCTCATAACGGCTTGGGTGTTGTCTATGTGCAGCGTGATGCTTGTGGTGGTTGTTTCAACAAGATTCCTCCACAGCGCCAGTTGGATATCAAGATGCACAAGAAGATCATCGTTTGCGAATACTGCGGACGTATCATGATCGATCCAGAGTTGGCAGGTATCAAGTCGGATGTTGCCGAGGAGAAACCCAAGCGTAAGCGTGCCATCCGTCGCAAGAAGGAAGAGGAGACAGAGGATTGAGTCAGTGCATAGTTCACAGTTCATAGTTCACAGTGCATAGTTCATAGTTTTTAAGGTGGGAAATAATTCTAATAATAATATTTATGAGTCAGACAAATAAACAAAACAGTAGTATCATCGCCATTGTAACGATGTTCTTTCTCTATGCGATGATATCGTTCGTTACCAATCTGGGTGCTCCTATTGGTGTGATATGGAAGAATCAGCCGGAGATCGGTGGCTCTAACGTGCTTGGTATCATGGGTAACTTCATGAACTTCTTCGCATACCTCTTCATGGGTATCCCTGCGGGAAAGATGCTTACCAAATTTGGTTACAAGAAGACGGCGCTCACAGGTATCGCCGTGGGATTTGTGGGCGTGCTCATACAGTATCTGTCTGGATTCTCAGGTGGCATCCCCGGATTCTGTATCTATCTGTTCGGTGCTTTCGTCTCCGGTTTCGCCGTATGTATTTTGAACACCGTCGTCAACCCGATGTTGAACTTGCTTGGTGGTGGTGGTAACCGCGGAAACCAGTTGAATATGATAGGTGGAACACTGAACTCCCTGTCTGGTACCATGACTCCGATGCTCGTTGGTGCTCTTATCGGTACCGTTACTGTCAATACCCAGATGGCTGACGTTAACCTGGTGCTTTATATCGCCATGGCTGTATTCGCCGCAGCGTTCGTCATCCTCTCTTTCATCCCTATCCAGGATCCGGAGGCAGCACGTGTAACAGCAGAGACAAAGTTTGAGCACTCTCCCTGGTCTTTCCGTCATCTCAAACTGGGCGTCATCGCCATCTTCGTATATGTGGGTTGTGAGGTTGGTATCCCCGGTGGACTGAATTTCTATCTGTCTGACTCTACCGAGCGTGGCGCAGGACTGCTCGAGAATGCCGCTACAATCGGAGGCGCCGTGGCAGCGATGTATTGGTTGCTGATGCTTGTGGGCCGTCTCTGCTCCAGTGTCATCGCAGCGAAAGTGTCTGCCCGTCAGTTGATGATGGCAACCACCTGTGTGGGTATGATCCTGATCGTTCTCGCTATGCTGCTCCCTAAATCCTCCACTGTCACCATGCCGTTGCTCGATATCATGAAGTTCGAGATCACATACGCTACCGTTCCGGTCAGCGCTCTGTTGCTGGTGTTGTGCGGACTTTGTACTTCAGTGATGTGGACGAGTATCTTCAACCTCTCTACAGAGGGTCTTGGCAAATACACGGCTCAGGCTTCTGGTATCTTCATGATGATGGTTGTAGGTGGTGGCGTCCTGCCGGTGATCCAGAACTTCTTCGCTGATATGATGGGTTACATGCCGAGCTATTTCGTCTATCTTCTCGCCATGGCTTATATGTTCTACTATGCTTTCTTAGGCAGTAAGAACGTCAATGAGGATATTCCGGTATAATAAATGTAAATGAGATTATGGAGAATGGAGGTCGCTCTGTTCTCCATTTTTCATTTTCATTTTCCATTTTCCATTTTCCATTTTCCATTTTTCATTTTCCATTTTCCATTTATATAGTATGGGTTTTATTGAGAATAATCTCTCTACCAACGAGAGAATCGTTTACAAAGGACATCTTCACTGGTTTGCCTTCGTTGGAGGCATCTGTATCTTGTTCCTTATCTGGTTGATCGCTGTTGCCCTCTGTCTGTATAATCATCTTGAATGGTGGATACCAACCCTGATCACGGCAGTTCTCCTCCTTATCGGCTATATCTATATCGCTTTGGTGATGAAGAACACCGAGTATTATATCACCAACCGCCGACTGATCGTGAAGAAGGGAATCCTTGAGCGTCAGACGACGGAGCTGAGGCTGAACAAGTGTGAGGGTGTCATTGTCAACCAATCGTTATTCGGTCGCCTTTTCAACTATGGCACAATCTCCATTACTACCGGTGAGGTGGTGAATGTCTATAAGTTCTTGGCAGGTCCGATCAAGTTCCGTACCATGATCAACGAGGTGCTTGACATGAGACAGGAAGAAGAGAAAGATTAGAATAAGGGGATTTGAAACTACTATACTAACTTCATTATGAAGGTAGTAAAAAACAATAGCAAAAAACAATAGCAATTGGCCCGGTACACTACGTACCGGGTTTTATTTTGCATTTTTTCCATCCCATATTTTTTGCTTAAAAATGAGTTTGCCTTCATTATTTTTATAAGGCGTTTATAATCAGCATGTTGCGCTTATGAAGGCTAAATTTTTGCCTTCATAAGCCTTCATCATACCAAAACAAATTATTTTGCCTCGGAAGTAGTGCTCTTTCCCAATAGAGATTATCCCCTTTTCCTGACCAAAACAACTTGTTTTGGTCAGGAAAAGGTGGTCTTTCTCCACAGTGTGTTATGGTATTAAGATCGTATGTAAGGAATTATCTACCAGGAAATAGTAATAGCCCCGTCTGGCGTACTCTGGACAGACTGTTTTAATCACTTCCATTGTGATGATTAATATTGAGCGTCTCTTCCGCTTGCTCTCTTATGTTTTTCCTTGCGCGTATAGGTTTTCTTCGATTTGTGTATCTTGTTCAGCGAGTGAAACCCTGGGCCCAGCAGTTCATGTTCGGCTTCTCTCCCTCCACGTCTCATCGCCTTGATGGCATCCATGGTTGTGGATTTAATGATTCTACGTTTTATTTTCTTCATCGGTTCTTACAATTAGATAAGGTTATGGCAGGATGATTCATCTTTTATTCCTGTCGAACTCCCAAATCTCTACGGAATTGATGATATTCTGCCAAAGAACGTAACAGCCCGCACCAATGGAGGCTACGGGGTTGAGGTACATATAAGACACCCAGATGGCGAGGGCTGTGTTCTTCTGAAACATCGCTTGACCGGTGTTGATGTGTTCTCCGTACCTTCTGCCGATGGCACGACCGATGAAGAAATGAAGGATACAGGCAATCAGGGAGAGTAAGGCAACCATCAGCAGCAATGTCGCAGTGGAGTTGCTATGGACGATATTCTTCACGGTGATACCAGTGGTAATACTGAGGGAGATGCCCCAGAGGTAAAAGCCCAGATCGGGCTTGGAGACGATCCATTGATGTAACCGGTGCAGGTAATGACGAATGAAATAAGCCAGGATAAGTGGCAATACCAATACCGTGGCCACCTTCTCGAGGATGATGAGGAAGGCGCTCCAGAAAGAGATATGTACGGTGTTTTCTATAAGAGGGAACACCGCCGGAATCAGAATGGCGATAATCAGTGATGAGAGGAGGGTGAAAGTGGTCATGGTATTGATATTTCCCCCTAGTTTTCCCGTTACGACAGGAGCCGCGGTAGCGCATGGGGCGATGACACACGTGAGGACACTCTCCCACAAAACCTTCTGCTCCACATTCTCGGATACATGAAAGATGATAAGGACATTAAGAATGACGAGCATCAACTGGGCGAGGATGACGCACAAATGCCAGCGATGGGGGCGGAGCTGATGGAAATCAACTTTGCAATAAGTTACCAAGAGAATCAAGAATAACAAGAATGGAAAGATGGTATCGAATATAGGCCCGAGGAAGTCTCCCGGTTTATCCAATGAGGGGATATAATAGAAAAGCAGGTAACAGAAAGTACCCACTGTTATCGCACAAGGCAGTGTCCACTCTTTTAGGAAGTTCTTAATACTCATCATCCGGGTGTACAAATGCTGTTATTCTTCGCTTAGCTCCTTGATCTCATAGAAAGGATTGCGCTCGTCTTCAGGGAAATAGGCCCTGTTGTCATCGTCAACCCATACGGCAACACTGCCGAGGGCTGCGGGGTGGTCTAAGGTGAGATGTACCTTAATATCTTTCCCTGTGATGATATTGTGCAGGATGGCTCTTTTCATGATTCTCTTGTTATTCATTATTATTATTCATTATTCATTGAAACCCAACTGCCCGTAGTCAGGAATATCCTGAAGGAAGGAATAACTCTGATGCTCTTTATCTATCCTACAACAGATATACTGCATGCCATTGCTGATGGTAAGATAATCCACGTCTAACAACAGGTTATAGGTGAGAACCTGATCGAAAACCTTCTGACTGAGCGTAATAGCAGGGGCTTTGTACTCCATGATCATACGTGGATTCAACATACGGTCATATAAGACGGTGTCACAGCGAAGGCGTTTCTCACCGATCTTTATCTCTATCTCATTGGCAAGCAGTCCGGAAGGGTAGTGCTTGTGCTCTATCAGGAAGTGAACGAAGTGCTGACGAACCCATTCCTCGGGAGTCAGCGTGACATATTTTCGCCTTAAATCGTCAAAAATAACTCGTTTGTCATCTTTTTCCTTGATTTTTATCTCGTATGGAGGTAGGTTTAATGAATACATTTTCGTATATTTGCAGACGGATTATCCGTGCAAAGATAATTATTTAATTTGAGAAAAGAAAATATATGGCAGAAAAGAAGTCGGGCATATCCTTTGAACAAGTAATGCGTGATCTCCGTGCGGGAAGATTCGCTCCTATATATATCTTGATGGGAGAGGAATCGTATTATATCGACCAGATATGTGACTATATCTCGGAGCATGCCTTGCGTGAGGAGGAGCGTGACTTTAACCAGACGGTAGTATTCGGAGCCGATGTGTCGGCCGGACAGATAGCTGATACTGCCAGACGCTACCCGATGATGGCCGAACGACAGGTGGTCATCGTGAAAGAGGCTCAGGGTATCAAGGACTGGGATCGTCTGGAGGCATATGTGGATCATCCCCAACCTACCACTGTCTTGGTGATCTGTTATAAGAACGGTACCATTGACGGAAGAAAAAAAATCATCACCAAGAGTAAAAGTGTCGGGGTGGTTTTCGAGAGTAAGAAGAAACGCGACTATGAGTTGCCGGCATTCATAGAAGACTATCTCAAAGAGAAAGATGCCACTATCGATCATAAAGCATCGCAAATGATCGCGGAATATATAGGAGCCGACTTAAACAGAATGGCATCCGAACTGGATAAGGTGATTATCTCATTACCAGAGGAAGCACGTCAGGTCACGCCCGACATCGTGGAAAAACAAATAGGGGTGAGCAAGGAATATAATGGTTACGAATTGAGAAAAGCGATAGCAAACCACGATATTCTCAAGACAAATCAAATAATGAATTATTTTTACAAAAACCCTCGCACAGGAAATGCCTATATGCTGGTGCCCTTATTGTTCTCCTATTTCCAGAACCTGATGCTGACATACTATGCGCCAAATAAGGATAATGAGAATGAACTTGCTCAATGGCTGGGTCTGAAAGCAGGGTGGGCTGCTCGTGAGTATATCACAGGTAAGAATCATTATTCTGCGGTGAAGGTTATGCAGATCATCGGTAAAATACGTGAAACGGATGCGAAAAGTAAGGGTTTGGACAACCCCAACACTCCCATAGAGGAGCTTCTTCAGGACTTAATTTTCTTTATTTTGCACTAAATAATTCGCCTTTTTTGACTTAATTTCTCTAGATTTTAATTTTTCTGTGACAAGAAAAAATGCTTGGAAGTGGCATAAACAAAGGGTTTCGGGATGTTTTGGAACCCCAATTTTCGTCGTATTCTCAAATATTTTACCGGCACTCCGAAATACTCGAAAAAAAACGTTTTTTCGAAATTCAGAACCCTCTAAATTTTCTTTTAGTTATTTTTAAGATTTAAAACTGTGAATATTTAGGTATTTAGACATTTAAAATCTCAAATACATTTATAAGATATTTTGGTTTTAATATTTAAATACCATAGTTTCAGCGCCGGTGGGTTTTTAGTTTTAAAACCAAAATCAAAGATACAAATATTTATATTTTATATTTATGCATCATCGTGTCTTTAACAGTAATACATTAAAAACCAATGTTTTAAGTCAAAATAAAGAAGAAAAGTGCATTGTTTTCCGAGCGTTTTCCTCCGATTTTTGCATATTTTGATTTCTCAATAGAATAGTTGTCGTAAATACCTTGTTTATAGTCAGTGGATTAAAAAAATCCTCTCAATATCTTTTTAGATACGGTTTAAAACTCAAAATTTAAAAATGTATTGTCTATGCCCCCAAATGTAGTGATTTTAATTTTCTATATTTAAACTTTTAAAATCAAAAACGCAATTTCATCGATTTAAATTCTTGTTTAAATTCTTGCATATTCAAAAAAATCGATTTAACTTTGTAAAATCATAAAAAATCTGCTTTTTAAGCTTACTTTTTCGTTATTGCTGTTATGAAGGATAGAATAAGACTGATAATGGAGAGTCAGCATATGACTCAGCAAACGTTCGCCAACTTTATCGGAATGGCTCCAGGTACTCTTAGTAGTATCTTTAACGATCGTACCCGCCCTACCTTAAATATTATAGAGGCGATAAAAAAGAAACTCCCAGACGTAAGCACCGATTGGCTGTTGTTTGGAACAGGAACAATGTATAATAAAACTTCTGCTCCTGATACTTCCGGTCCTGTTGATACAGCAGCTAACAAAGAACCCACCTTGGATTTTGAATCATCCACTCCCTCCCTACCAGAAAATGGATCGAACAATAAAGGCTCACATGCATTCAGCCATCTTCCTGAAGGATATTCTTTGGAATTGAAAAAAACGGACAAACCAACTCGGCAGATCACAGAAATCAGAGTGTACTTTGATGACCAGACTTGGGAATCGTTTGTTCCTTCAAAATAACTTTGTTTTCTTTTTATTTTGTTCTGCAAATGATAATTCGTACCTTTGCCGGAAAATTCTAAGTGATGGATAAATACATGTTGGATCTTCAGGTAGTCTCTGTGGAAGCCCTGAACGAAAAGTATGCATTGATCAAGCTTACCTATGAGGAGTTATTGCCATCCATGGTTCCTGGACAGTTTGTGGAGGTGCTTATTGAGAATAGTCCTCATACGTTCCTTCGCCGTCCCATATCTATTAATAATGTAGATCTGGAGCGCAATCAGTTGTGGCTTCTCGTAGCTGCTGTTGGCGATGGAACCCGTCATCTTACCCGTGTGAAGGTGGGCGATCGTGTGAATTGTGTATTGCCGTTGGGCAATGGCTTTACGTTTCCTGATACCGTCATGCAGGGTGCCGACAGACGTTTCCTGCTCGTTGGAGGTGGAGTCGGGGTCGCTCCGTTGTTGTATTTTGGTAAGGAACTGCATGATATGGGATGCGTCCCCAACTTTTTATTAGGTGCTCGTTCAGCGAAAGATCTGTTGTTGGTGGAGGAATTTATGCGTTATGGCAATGTGTATCTCACTACTGAGGATGGCAGTGGAGGAGAAAAAGGTTTTGTTACAGATCATACCATCCTCCAGCGGGAACACTTTGATCAGGTATCTACCTGCGGTCCCCTGCCCATGATGAAAGCGGTTGCCCGCTATGCTTCGAAGGTTAATACCTACTGTGAGGCGTCTTTGGAAAACATGATGGCATGTGGGTTGGGTGCCTGTCTGTGTTGTGTGGAGAAGACAAAGACGGGAAATGTATGCGTCTGTAAGGAAGGTCCCGTCTTTGATGTTAATAAATTATTATGGTTGTAATCTAATCCTGAAATCGAGAATATGGCACGGCTAAATGTTAATATTAATCAGTTGGAATTGAAGAATCCGGTGATGACAGCGTCAGGAACCTTCGGTTATGGATTAGAATTCTCTGATTTTATCCATCTGGAGGATCTTGGAGGCATTATTGTCAAAGGGACTACGCTGCATGCGAGGGAAGGTAATGACTATCCCAGGATGGTGGAGACCGCATCCGGGATGTTAAATTGTGTGGGTCTTCAGAATAAGGGGGTAGATTATTTCTGTAAGCATATCTATCCTGAGATCTCGAAGATTGATACGAACATGATCGTTAATGTCAGTGGTTCTTCCCCGGAAGACTATGCTGCATGCGCCGCACGTATCAATGAACTTGATAAGATACCTGCAATAGAACTAAATATTTCCTGCCCGAATGTCAAACAGGGTGGTATGGCTTTCGGCGTGACATGCGAGGGAGCGGCCACTGTCGTAAAGGCTGTGAGGGCTAGTTACCATAAGACATTAATTGTAAAATTATCTCCCAATGTCACGAATATCGCTGATATTGCCCGTGCGGTGGAAGATGAGGGAGCCGACAGTGTCTCCTTGATCAATACCCTGATGGGAATGGCTATCGATATAGAGAAGCGCAGACCAGTTCTCAGTATCGCTACAGGAGGTCTGAGCGGTCCTGCTGTAAAGCCTGTTGCGTTGAGGATGGTCTGGCAGGTGGCAAAGGCTGTGAGGATTCCCGTGGTGGGGTTAGGTGGTATCATGACGGCTAATGATGCCATCGAGTTCTTGATGGCCGGTGCTACGGCAATAGAGATTGGAACGGCTAACTTCATCGATCCCACCGTGACTGTAAAAGTCATAAATGGCATCAACGACTGGTTGGATGCGCATGGCTGTAAGGATGTCCATGAGATAATAGGAGTGCTTGATTAGTAAAGATATTTCAATATTTTTCCAAAGATGACCCGTTAAGACTTTCTTGGCGGGTTTTTTGTTGTCGATTAAGATAATCCATGGGGCTGATGTGTAAGGTATCATTGGACCCCCAACGAAAGAGGGCAGCCAAACAGCCGCCCTCAACCAACACAAAAACTAAACTAGACTTAACTAGACAATAGTGGTACTTTCGCAAGCTCCATATTGTCGATGCAAATATACATTAATTAAATTAATTATGCTAATAAAAGAAACAGAATTAACATTTATTTTGTAAAATGTATTGTTTTTTCACTTTGTAATAGCAAAATCTGGTCTAAAATGACCATTGCAGCCATTGATTCTACAACAGGAACGGCACGTGGAAGTACACAAGGGTCATGTCTTCCCCGAGCTACATAAGTAATATCGTTTCCTTCCAAATCAACAGTTGACTGTTCTTTCATTATCGTAGCCACGGGTTTGAATGCCACTCTGAAACAGATGTCCTGTCCATTACTGATACCACCTTGTATTCCTCCGCTGTGGTTTGTTATCGTTGATATTTTTCCATTGTCATTGTGGAAGAGGTCGTTTTGCTCGCTGCCGAGCGTTCTCACGCAGTCAAACCCATCGCCATACTCAAAGCCTTTTACGGCATTGATACTGAGCATGGCGGCACCTAAGGAGGCGGACAACTTGCCGAACTCAGGTTCTCCCAGGCCGATGGGACATCCTTTGACAACGCCCGTAATAACACCTCCAATGGTATCTCCCTCTGCTCTCACCTGAAGGATCTTCTCCTCCATCAACCTGGCGATTTCAGGATCCGGGCATCTCACATTATTCTTTTCAATATTAGAGAGGTCGTATCTCCGATAGTCTCTGTCCAGGGCGATCTCACCCACTTGTGAGGTGTATGCCTGAATGGAGACGCCATATCCCTTGAGTGCCAGTTTGGCAAGGGCACCGCCTACACAACGTGAGAGGGTGATCCTTGCAGAAGAGCGTCCCCCTCCACGATGATCTCTCACACCATATTTGTTATAAAAGGTGTAGTCGGCGTGTGAGGGTCGAAAGAGACAACGCATCTCTTCATAATCCTGCGAATGGTGATCCTTATTATATACAATAAAACCGATGGGGGTGCCTGTCGACTTCCCTTCAAAAACACCACTGAGAAGTTCCACACGGTCTTCTTCCTGCCTCCCGGTGGTGATACCACTCTGCCCGGGGCGCCTTTTATTCAGCTCCCCTTGGATGAAAGGCATATCGATAGTGATACCTGCCGGAAAACCATCGATGACGCCGCCGATAGCCTTGCCATGACTCTCCCCATAGGTTGTCAGGGTAAATAAGGTGCCAAACGTATTCCTCATCTTCTACTCCTTTTAGCAGTTGCAGCCTTTTCCTTCACAGCCCTGGCCGCAGGATCCACAACCGCCGCCACAACCGCCACTCATCTGATTGATGATCGACTGTATCTCGTCTGTTGTGGCATCACGACTCTCAACAACCTTACCGACAAAGTGAAGCTCCTTTCCAGCCAGGGGATGATTGAAATCCAACTTTACTTTATCATCGTTGATATCCAGTACCCTGCCAAAGAAACGTCGGCCTTCTTCATTCTGAAGAGGCAGAATAGCTCCAACCGTCACGTGTTCATCATCAAACTTCCCGTCGATGTAGAATAACTCCCGGTCGAAATCTACAATACCTTCCTCGTCGATATCACCGTAAGCCTGTTCTTTAGACAGGGTAAAATCGAAGTGGTCACCTTCAGTCAGTTTGACAAGTTCCTTCTCAAAGGCGTCAAGGGCAAATCCTAAGCCACTGATAAATACAAAAGGTAGCTCTTCGGTAGCCTCTTCCTCCATGGCTGTCTGTCCGTCTTTATTGGAATACAGTTTGTAAGCCACAGCGATGTACTTGTTCTTATTGTCTTCCATCTTATAATCATTTTATAAACAGTTGGGCAAAGATACATCATTTCAGTCAATATTCCAAATGAAATTAAAAAAACTATGGTTCTGGAAAGTCGTTTTGCCCAAGTTCAACCTGGTCTCTTCTGGGCTTTTTTTCCTGCCCTGAACGTTGAAACGTCTATATGAGGGTATAATAGGAATCAAGTTTTAAAATAAAACCAGATAACTTTGATTTATGTCAAAAAGACGTGGTGTTTTCGCACACAGTTGACAAATTATTATGATTGTAAGCAAAAGATGTTATACCTTTGCAGTGTCAAAATAAAAAAAAGGCATCAGGCGTGATGCGATAAAGAATGTCAAATAAAGGATAACAAAAAAGTAAAATTATGAAAAGATTGTTTTTGACGGTCATTGCTGTGCTCAGCATGACAGTGACATTTGGAGAAGAGAATGACAAGCAGACGGTTAATAATGCGGAAGCATACAAGATGCAGGTTAATTACAAACAACTTGGTAAGACACTTGAGCTGACGCTTGACCAGATTGAGGCTGTAAAGGATGTACATGATGAGTTCTGCTCTGATATGGAGTTTATCTCAATGGTAGAACAGGGTTCAAAGAAGATGATGATGGATAATGCCATCAAGAAGGATCTTCAATATATGAAACTTGTTCTTAACAAAGAGCAGTATAAGAAGTATCTTACTTTGTTGAACATCACCTTGTACAATCGTGGTTTGAAGTGATAGATAAGGTTAGTTGAGAGAGAATATCTATTGATGAAGGAAGAAGGCTGTTGGGTTCACCCAGACAGCCTTCTTTGACGTTCGCTTATATAGTGATGTTTCCCGCAATGGATATCGCAGTTACTTGAGCAGTTCCTCAAGGAATCCCTTTACCGCCTTGTCGATACCATTCTGAACCGCTCTCTCGGCCTTCTCTACCACTATGTCTTCCAATGACTTAGATTGTTCGTTGGCCTGAGGAGTGGTTGTCTCCTGCTGGGGTTGTCCTCCCTCAGGGAGTACAGCTGAGGAATCTGCGACGACAGGCTTGGAAGACTCCATGGTCACGGGTTTCTTAGGTAGCAGTTCCTCACCGATGCCTATGAGCTCTTTTCCTGTATCCATCAGTCCTTCCCATGCATTACCCACCTCTTTATCGATGAGCTTCTGTAAGTCGTCTTTCTGGAAGAGCACGAAAACATGCCCTAAGACACCTATGGAGATAATAGATTTCTTGTCGTTGAGTTCTGCACGTGTAACGCTGCCTACCAGATAGTTGCTGTATTTGAGATTACTTTCCAAGGTGGCGTCAACAATCTTCGCAACGAAGTAGTTGCCAACCACTTGCCACAGACTCTGTTGTCCCACAATGGTATTTGTGACAGCAGAGCTTATATCACTGTTTAAAGCATCTTTGTGATCGTCTTTGGAAGGACAGGTCACTGCGAGTAGCAGAATCACGATAAGTGTGATCACCAGAACCCACCATTTCTTGTTTCCACTCTTTTTAGGGGTTGCCGTCTTGGCATTTGTCCCTTCGTTGTATTTTTCAATCAGCATTTTTTTTGAATTAATTAGTGAATAAAGATTGTTATTGGAGTGAACAGACAGAATCGTTCACAGATCTGTTGTCTTACCTATTTTCTGATGGTAAAAACTATAAAAAGTTTAAATTATTGGAGAGAATATTATTTTTTTTGTGTTATTCTGTATTTTTTTATACTTTTGTGGTTGTATAATTAGTCAATGAAAGGTAGTCCGATGAGTATCCGTTATAATAAAAGTGAAGAAATCCTCAATTCCACATCTCACGCGGTCGGTATCCTCTTGGGTATCGTCATCGGCATCATCTTTCTGATCTGGTGTTTCCGCAGCGGTGACGGATGGGCGAGTACGGCAGTCATCCTCTACCTGGTGGGGATGTTGGGGTCGTATATTACCTCCACGGTTTACCATGCGATACCGAAAGGGTGGCATGCCAAGGATGTGTGGCGGAAATTTGACCATGCTGCCATCTATTGGCATATTGCCGGCAGTTATTCACCGATAACACTGATAGCCTTACGGGAACAAGGATATTGGGGTTGGGGGTTGTTCTGTTTCGTGTGGTTATGCACGATAGCGGGTACCATTGTGAGCTTTTTGAAACTCAAAGAGCACAGTAACTGGGAGACAGCCTGTTATGTAGGCATGGGCATGAGTGTGCTCGTGGCTTTCAAACCTCTGATAGACAGTGTGAGCACGGAGGCTGTTATATGGATTATTGCCGAGGGTGTCTGCTATGTCACCGGAGCCTTTTTCTATAGTTTCAATAAGGTACGATATATGCACAGCGTCTTCCATTTCTTTGTCTTGGCCGGCTCTGTCTGTCATATCATAGCGGTATGGGATGTCCTCATGAAATATCTGTAAACACATAAAATGATGACGTGTTATAAAAAGTAGAGAAATGGAACTGAAGATAATAGCCTATTTTAAATCACCTTTTACGGGAAAGTTCGGGATACCCCGTCAGAGTGGGCTGGTGGAAGAGGTGGAGGGGAGCATCGTCTTTGTGCCGGAGTGGCGGCGTAAAGAGGCCATAAGAGGATTGAAAGACTATGACTATCTTTGGTTGTTGTGGGGATTCTCCGCAAACAGACATGAGGCTGTGGGAGCGACAGTCCGTCCGCCACGTTTAGGGGGGAACGAGCGGATGGGAGTGTTCGCCACACGTTCTCCCTATCGTCCAAATCCTATCGGTCTCTCGTCGGTACGGATAAAAAAGATAGAGATTGATGGTGTCAACGGACCGGTCATTCATGTGTCGGGAGCTGATCTGATGGACGGCACACCCATCTATGACATCAAGCCTTATCTGGAATATACCGACAGTCATACGCAGATACGTAGTGGTATGACGGATTCGAGGTCGTGGAATAACCTAAAGGTCATTATTCCCGATGATTGGGCAGAGATGTTGGGCGCTGACAGGGATGCCCTGCAGGAGATCCTGTCCTTGGATCCCCGACCGCATTACCATGCTTCCTCCAGTCAGGGCGAACGTATTTATGGCATGACCTACCATGATAAAGATGTGCGCTTCGTGGTGGAGGGTGATACCCTTACGGTTGTTGAAGTAAAAACAGTTAGAGAAGAACCGTAACTATTGGAATAATCTCTACAATGATTTTTTTAAAAAAGGTTGTCAGGTTGTCAAAACCCGCTGTAGCAAAGGGCATGCAACCTGTTGGAGGCTGTCAAAGGTTGACACAAGGTTGTCACAAATGCAGCCCCCTCTAACTCCCCCGAAGGGGGAGGAAAGTTATTGAAATGATGATTGTTAGCGATAATTACATCTTTTTTCTCTTCCCAATTTTGGGGGGATAGAGGGGGCTCTTATTCCATTTGTTGCTACGCAACATCCGATTCTCTCGAGAATTGGAGAGAAAAGGGTACTAAAGGTCGGGCCAAAGGTACTCTTTTGCCCTGAATTCTCTCGAGAATTCAGGAGAGATGATAACCACTTCTCTGTCAATAGTGTATCTTTAATACCAAAGAAGGTGGTCGTAGATTCCCATAGACCGTAGGGATGCCTCCTACGCACGAGAGTCTTTGTCAGCAAAAGATTAAATAGATTTTCGAAAAATTAACGTTCAATGTTTTAAAGTTTTTTATTTACAATAAAAAGGTCGTTGTGCGTTAACAGATTGCAGATTGTAAGAAAAAGAAAGCTTTTTATTTTCTTCTGATAATTTGATTTTGAAAGAATCGTTAAGAGTCGGCAAAATCATAAGTTTTTCTGTTGTATAATACATTTTTTATTTGTATTTTTGCCAAAATAAAAGGGATGTACCGACATTTGACATGGTTTATATTCGTTTACCGGAAGAAAAAGACCGTCGATTAAGCTTTTATCTGGCCATGGAAGAATATGTGGCCAGGTATACAAGCATCACCGATGCATTCTTTATGTGGCAGGTGCAGCCCAGTGTGATCTTTGGTCGTAACCAATTGATAGAGAGTGAGGTAAATATCGACTACTGTCGGTCGCATGGCATCCGTATGTATCGGAGAAAGAGCGGCGGCGGTTGTGTCTATGCGGATATGAACAACATTATGTTTGCCTATATCACCAGTGAGGATAATGTCGGTTTTACATTCTATCGCTATATCAATATGGTTGTGCATGTGTTGCGTTTGTTGGGCGTGGATGCCAAGGCCAGTGGTCGTAACGACATTATGATAGGCGACCGGAAGGTAAGCGGCAACGCTTTCTACCATCTGCCGGGAAGAAGTATCGTCCACGGTACGATGCTTTACGACACGGACATGAAGAACATGGTGGGAAGCATAACCCCGAGCGATGCTAAGCTGGTAAGCAAAGGGGTGAAGAGTGTTCGTCAGCGCATCGCCTTGCTGAAGGATTATATCGATCTCGACCAAGTCGCTTTCAAGCGCTTCGTAAAGGAACATCTCTGCACGGAGGAATATATGCTTACAGAACAGGAGATCAGCACGATCGAGGAGATGGAAAAGGAATATCTGTCGGATGCGTTCATCTATGGGAATAACCCCAGGTATTCCTTGGTCAAGCGAGAGCGGATAGAGGGAGTAGGGGAACTGGAACTGAGGATGGAGGTTAGGAACAGTTCCCTGAAAAGCATCAATATCCTGGGTGATTACTTCCTGGTGGGTGACCTCAACAACATGCTCGGCCGACTGAAGGATGTTCCTCTGGATGCGGCCTCATTGCATGCGGCGCTGCCGGATAAGGTGGAGGACATCATCCGCGGACTGCAGAAAGAAGATCTGATAACATTGATTTTGAAATAATTATATAATAACCAAATAATCAAAAAATGGAAAATAAAAGAACCTGTCTTTATGACAAACACGTGGCTCTCGGAGCCTTGATCAGTCCTTTCGGAGGATTCGACATGCCAATCCAGTATTCATCCATCATCGAGGAGCACAATGCCGTACGTCAGCACTGTGGCGTTTTCGACGTGTCTCACATGGGTGAGGTGAGTGTAAAGGGAAAAGATGCGGAGAAGTATGTAAACCATATCTTTACTGGTGATGTGACAGGCGCCCCAATAGGAAAGATTTTTTATGGAATGATGTGTCATGAGAATGGTGGTACCGTTGACGACCTGCTTGTCTATAAAATGGGAGAGCAGGATTTCTTCTTGGTTATCAATGCTGCCAATATTGATAAAGACTGGGCATGGATACAGGAGAATGCCAAAGGTTTCGAGGTAGAGCTGCAGAACTGTTCCGACTATTATGGACAGGTGGCTGTTCAGGGACCGGAGGCTGAGGCCGTTGTCGAGGAGGTGCTTGGTATTCCCTGCAAGGAACTGGTATTCTATACTTGGAAGACTATTGAGTCGAAAGATGGTGAGGTGATCATCAGTCGTACAGGATATACCGGAGAGGATGGCTTCGAGATTTACGGAAGTCATGACTTTATCCGTGAGCAGTGGGATAAGCTGATGGCCAGTGGTCGTTGCCTGCCTTGTGGTCTCGGATGCCGTGATACTTTGCGTTTCGAGGTGGGACTTCCATTATATGGTGATGAGCTGAGTGATGATATTACACCGGTGATGGCTGGTCTGAGTATGTTTGTGAAACTTGACAAAGAGGAGTTCATCGGCAAGGAGGCTTTGGTTGCCCAGAAGGCAGAGGGTCCGAAGCAGCGTGTTATCGGTATCGAGTTGAAAGACAAGGCAATCCCACGTCATGGTTATACTGTGCTCTTCGAGGGTGAGAAGATCGGTGAGGTAACCACCGGCTACAACTCTATCTCCACCGGCAAGAGCGTGTGCATGGCACTTGTCGATGCAGCCCATGCCAAGTTAGGTACCGAGGTGGCTGTTCAGATCCGTAAGAAGGTGTTTCCCGGCGTGATCGTCAAGAAACGTTTCTACGACAAGCATTACAAGAAATAAATTATAATCAATAACTAAAATTCATTAAGAAAATGGCAAAAGTTTTGGAAGGACTCTATTATTCAGAGAGTCATGAGTATGTAAGAGTGGAAGGTGACTTCGGTTACATCGGTATTACTGACTATGCACAGAATGCATTAGGTAACGTGGTATATGTTGACGTTCCTGAGGTTGACGACGAGGTAACAGCAGAGGAAGAGTTCGGCGCAGTAGAGAGCGTTAAGGCTGCCAGCGACCTGATCTCACCGGTCAGCGGTGTTGTCGTTGAGGTTAACGAGGCCCTTGAGGACGAGCCTGAACTGTTGAACAAAGATGCTTTCGCAAACTGGATCATCAAGGTGGAACTCTCTGATAAGGCTGAGCTTGATAACCTGATGGACGCAGCAGCTTACGAGGAGCTCTGTGCTAACGAGCATTAATACGACGATGGCATATAAGTTTTTTCCACATACAGAAGAGGAAATCCAGGAGATGCTGAAGGTTTCTGGCCTTTCATCCTTGGATGATCTCTATGCAGAGATTCCTGACTCTATCCGTTTTAAGGACGAATATGAGTTGCCGGAGGCCATGAGCGAACTGGAGATCCGTGAGCTCATGGAGTCACAGGAGTTGCTGAATGCCCGTCTTACGGTCTTTGCCGGTGCGGGTGTCTATGACCACTATACCCCGTCGGTGGTACCCAACATCATCGGGCGCTCAGAGTTCCTCACCAGTTATACCCCGTATCAGGCAGAGATCTCACAGGGTACGCTGCATTATATCTTTGAGTATCAGAGTATGATGACTGAGCTGACAGGCATGGACATCTCCAACGCTTCCATGTACGACGGTCCTACCGCTACCGCCGAGGCTGTGATGATGGCCTATAATGCCGGTAAGAAAGTTGATAAGGTGCTCGTCTCTGAGACCGTTGATCCCAAGGTGCGTCGTGTCGTTGAGACATATGCGAAATATCATGGCATCGGCATCCAGCTGGTGAAAGCTACCGACGGCGTTACCGATCGTCAGGATCTGACAGAGAAGCTGAATGCCGGTGGCGTTGCCGGAATGGTGGTTCAGACTCCTAATTACTTCGGTATCGTGGAGGATTACAGTGGTTTGGCTGATGAACTGCACGAGAAGAAAGCTTTGCTGATCATCAACAGTATCGCTGCTGACCTTGCCGTGCTGAAGACTCCGAAGGAGTGGGGCGCTGACATCGCAGTGGGTGACGGACAGAGTCTGGGTATCCCTATGACCTTCGGCGGCCCTGGTGTCGGTTATATGTGCTGCACAGAGAAACTGATGCGTAAGATGCCGGGTCGTATCGTCGGTTTGACGAAGGATGCCAAGGGACAGCGTGCCTTCGTGCTTACCCTGCAGGCTCGCGAGCAGCATATCCGTCGCCAGAAGGCTACTTCCAACATCTGCTCTAACCAGAGTCTGATGGCGCTGTTCGTAACTGTCTATATGTCACTGATGGGCAAACAGGGTCTTGAGGAGGCTGCGAACCTCTCCTACGCCGGCGCTCATTACCTCTGCGACCAGCTCGTGGAGACCGGACATTTCAAACTTACCTACAACCAGCCGTTCTTCAATGAGTTCTGTGTTACTTTCGATGGTAATGTAGATGAGTTGCAGGAGGAGTGCCTGGATAATGGTTTCATGGCCGGTGTGAAGATCGATGACCATACCCTGATGTTTGCCGTGACAGAGAAACGCACGATGGATGAGATAGAAGAATTGGTGGACACAATAAAGGAGGTTTGTCATGAATAATAGACTATATGGTAATTTGGTTTTCGAACTTTCCAAGAAAGGACGAAAGGGTTATTCTCTTCCTAAGAAAGCGTATGGCAATTATAGTGTTGCCGACCTGCCCGAAGGACTCAAGAGGAAAAATGACGCGACACTTCCTGAGTGCGATGAGCTGACGGTGGTAAGACACTATACCAACCACAGTGCCAATAACTTCGGTGTCAACAACGGTTTCTATCCCCTCGGCAGTTGTACGATGAAGTACAATCCTGTCATCAACGAGGAGGTGGCTGCCATGAAGATATTCGCCGACCTGCATCCGTTGCAGCCGGCAGAGACATGCCAGGGTGCCCTGGAGGTATATTACAATCTGCAGATCATGCTCTCAAACATCACTGGTCTGAGTGAGTTTACGTTGAATCCCTGTGCCGGTGCTCATGGCGAGCTGACCGGTCTGATGGTAATCCGTGCCTATCACCAGAGCCGTGGAGATGAGAAACGTACCAAGGTGCTGATTCCTGACTCTGCCCACGGAACAAACCCCGCTTCCGCTGCTGTCTGCGGACTGGAAGTCGTTGAGGTGAAGAGTCTTGCCGACGGTACTGTCGATGTGGAGGATCTGCGCAGCAAACTGAGTGATGAGGTGGCTGCCATGATGATGACGAACCCCAATACCCTGGGATTGTTTGAGAAGAATATCCCGGAGATTGCCGCTATGGTACATGAGTGCGGTGGCCTGATGTATTACGATGGCGCTAACCTCAACCCGATGTTAGGAGCCTGCCGTCCGGGTGACATGGGCTTCGACGTGATGCATATCAACCTGCATAAGACTTTCTCTACTCCTCACGGAGGTGGCGGTCCCGGTAGCGGACCTGTCGGTGTGCGCGAAGGATTGGAACCTTTCCTGCCTACACCACGTGTGACAGAAGACGAAGAGGGCACTCTGCATGTGATGACCGGTGACTATGAGAAGTCGTTGGGTAGTATCGGTTCGTTCTTCGGCAACTTCGGTGTTATCCTCCGTGCTTACACCTATATCCTCTCTTTGGGTAAGGAGAATATCAAGATGGTGGGTCCGTTGGCTACACTGAACGCTAACTACATCAAGGAGCGCCTGAAGGATGTCTATGAGTTACCTATCGATACCGTTTGCAAGCATGAGTTTGTCTTCAACGGACTGAAGGATAAGTCAACAGGCGTTACTACGATGGATGTGGCAAAACGTCTGCTCGACTACGGTTACCATGCACCAACCATCTACTTCCCGTTGCTCTTCCATGAGGCCTTGATGATTGAGCCTACTGAGAATGAGAGCAAAGAGACGATAGACGGTTTCGTGGAGGTGATGCGTACCATCGCCCAAGAGGCAAAAGACTGTCCGGAGGAGGTGAAATCGGCTCCACATAACACACCTATCTCAAGGGTTGATGATGTGTTGGCAGCTAAGCACCCGATCCTTAATTGGAGACAGTTGGTGGAGGATCAAGCAAAGGCTGAGTAATCATGACAACATCTGATTTAATCATTATCGGAGCAGGACCCGGTGGCTATCGTGCGGCAGAACATGCCGCACGACACGGCCTCTCCGTTGTCATCATAGAGAAGGAGCATGCCGGTGGTACATGTCTGAACTGCGGATGTATCCCAACAAAGACGTTGGCTCGTAACGCGGAGGTGATGCTGACGCTGAAAGAGTCGGAGGTCTTTGGCATTCAAACTGGTGTGCCCACTGTCGATTTCCAGCAGGTGATGGCTCGTAAACAACAGGTGGTGGAGCAGTTACGGAGTGGGGTAGAGACCCTGATGAAGCAGCCGGGCATCACATTGGTGTATGGCACGGCCAGTTTCCAGGATGCCCATACGGTGGTAGTCGGTGAGGAGCAATACACTGCGAAGAACATCATCATCGCTACAGGCTCTGATGCTAAGATGCTGCCGATACCGGGTATCGACCAGGAGCATGTCATCACATCTACTGAGTTGTTGGAGCTCAAGGAGATCCCGCAACGTCTTTGTATCGTCGGTGCCGGTGTCATCGGCATGGAGTTCGCTTCTGTCTTCAGCAGTTTCGGTACGCAGGTGACAGTGGTGGAGTTCCTGAAGGAATGTCTGCCCACCATCGACAGTGATATCGCCAAGCGCTTGCGCCAGACCATCTCTAAACGTGGTGTGGAGTTCTTCATGCAGTCGGGTGTCAAAGCCATCGAGGGGCATGAGGTGGTCTTCGAGCGTAAGGGTAAGGAGCAGCGTGTTGAGGCTGACCTGATCCTTATCGCCACTGGCAGGAAACCACGGCTTGACGACTTAAAACTGGAGAATGCCGGTGTGGAGTTCTCTCCGCGCGGCATCAATGTGGATGACAACCTCCAGACCAATGTGGAGGGTATCTATGCCATCGGTGACGTGAATGCGCACTGTATGTTGGCACATGCCGCTACGATGCAGGGTATTCATGTGGTGAATGAGATCCTTGGCAAGACCGATGATATCGATCTCTCCATCATGCCTGCAGCTATCTTCACCTATCCGGAGGCTGCCAGCGTAGGACTTTCAGAGGATCAGTGCAAGACGCAGGGCATCGAGTACGTTTGCAAGAAGGGCTTCTTCCGCTCTAACGGTAAGGCTCTGGCCATGAACGAGACCGACGGCATGATGAAACTGTTGGCTGATACGGAAGGAAAGATCATCGGCTGTCATGTATTCGGCACTCATGCCGCAGATATGGTTCAGGAGGTGAGTGCCCTGATGTGTAAGCACACCACTGTCAGCGAGTTGCAGGATATGGTTCATATCCATCCTACATTAGGAGAGTTGGTGCAGGAGGTGAGCCTCCAGTTCTGATATTTACAATCCACTCATATCATCAGCGGGATCTTTACGAGAAGGTTCCGCTGTTTTTTTCGGCGGACGGTGATTTACAAAACCATGGGATTATCTGCGGAAGAAGGAACTCGCCACGATATCGGTTCCCCTGATAAATAGCCCAATGAAGACAGAATACGACTGCTATAACCAGTAGTAATGATAAAGATATACACCCTATTTTCTTTCTTCTCTTCATGATTCATCGTTTTTTGAAACTGCTGTGAATACCATAATGGTAATACACAGCAGTAATATTTCAGCATAAACCATTTTACAGGTATTGGTTCACCATCTGTTTGATATAACGAGTAACCTCTCCTAAAGAAGCTTTCTTATAGAGCTTGCCCTCCACCTTATTGACAATCTCGAAACTGGTGGATTTGATTTTCGAGGCATCACTCACACTATAATCGTTAGCATCGCATGGTGAATATACCTCACAGTTTAACCCTTGTTTTTTGTAGAAGATGACCAATGTCCTTCCATCACTAAACTGGGTTGTCTGTTTTACAATCATGTTTGTCGGAACGTTCTTCCTCAGTTCGCTTACGACCTTCGGTTGAGTCTTGTCTGTTTTCGCACAGGTGGGCGTTGACACAATTACGCTCATGAGCGCAATCATCAAAGTAATAATTAACTGTTTCATAGATAAATTCTTTTTTTGACATTGCGAAGTTAAGGATACTTTCTGATGATAAAAAACATCTTTTGCCACGTTGTATGAACAGGCAACATTTTTGTACGAATTTTGTTATTTCAATGAAAACATCCAATAAGATGATATCTTACAAGCGGATTATCATTTCTTTTTCCCATGATTGGCAGTTATCGGAATCTGTTTGATGTAGATATATTTCGGATAATGCCCCAGCACGGTAAGCGTTACAGGGCAGATCCATATCTCGCGAGAGAAACCTTCAAGGCCATAGACCTTGTAGGTGGCACCACGCAACAAACCTGAATATTGCTTGTCACATTCAAAGTAGCCCTCTTTGCGCAAATCTGTGTTGCGTTTCCTTGAGGGGCGTACCAAAGCACGTACACGATCATCACCTCTCCTGTCGAGGAACTTCAGCAGATGGTTCGACCCGGCAACCATGGCGAGGTTGTATCGGTCACCCGGCCACGGCATGTCAATGTACCAAAGTCTGTCTTCGGGTACATAGACAAATTGAAGGTCATACACTCGGCGGCGAAGGCCGCACATTCCTTTTGCATAAACCCATGCGAGTTTAGCATACATGATTGCTTTGTTCAGCATTTGAAAAAGTTTTGGTGAATGTTTAGATTAAGTGAGTCACAGCCAACAATGGTCAGACTGTTTATGCATCTTCGTTATTATCCGCAAAGTAGTCTTCTTCAGCCATCAGTTTTTTGAGACTTATCCCACGAGCCAGTTTGCCGTAGAATGATTTACGCGAGCGTTGTTCTTTTATAAACATCTCCTTGGTTCCGCGGATATCTGAAGAGAAATTCATACTATGATCAATACCCATCCCCTTGGCTACAGCCATCGCATCTTGGTTGGCCCCGATATAGGTGAAAAGCCAGTTCTTTTTCTTCAGGTCCTCGACAAGTTGGAATACTCGCTGATGATTCCACTCCACCGAAGCATTCTCATATCCATCGGTAATGACGGTCACCAGCACATTGTCATCCTCGTTGATGTATCGCTGCAAGTTGGTAATGGCATTGCCCATTGCATCATAGAGTGGAGTGTTGTCCGTCGTCTGATAATCCTTCTCGGTAAAGTCAGGTACCTTGGTGATGGGCATGCGGTCAAAGACGGTGGTAATATATTTTCCATTGAATACCACCAGGCTGAGTAGTTGTTCTTGATTGACATTCTCCTCCTGAGACGTTCGGATGGTCTGGATGGTTTCAACGACGCCGGCAATGGCTTCATTTCTGATGCTGTACATAGAGCCTGAGGCATCCAGTACGATAAGATTAAAAATTTTCTGTTCCATGTTGTTGATTGTTTTTAATGAGTTAATGATTTTTTTTATTAGGCATCTTTCTTTATGTCATTTAATGAATAATCCATTGTTTTTACCATTTAATAGTTCGACATTAAGTTTTACGTTGCAAATATACACTATTATCAAGGTAAGATGCAAATCCCTGCAAGGCTTGCAGGCTTTGCAAGGCTTGCTTACCCCCACACCGTAGGGATCCTGAACATGTTTTAATGGAGCAGGGATTTTGTTTCTATCAGGTCATTAGTAATATATATTCATATATATTCATATATATTACTAATGACCTGATTAAACATCAATAAAAGGTTCCATTAGAAATGTTTCAAGTCTGATGCCTTGTAATGAAAGACAGACAGTATCAGGTTATCGGCATCCTCATTCAGCATAAACCAGGGAGAACGTAAGGGATTCTTGAAATTACGCATGATATGTATATCACGAGCCGGGGTATTTCCTTCTGCCAAGAGAAATGCCTTCTTGCCATTTCTGTTCACGGCAACATCCACAACCATAACGGCATGACCATATTTGTGGCCATAGCGCGCCGGATAGACAAACACATCACCGGGCTGCATGTCTGCCAACCGTCTGGTCTTCATCTCCCGACTTAACGAAAACGTACTTGCCACCCCGTAGAGACTCCGCAGATAACGTTCAAAGGCTTTTCGTGAAGATCCTCCACCATAATTGAGTGTCTTCCCGTTTACGTTTTGGAAACGGATAGCTGAGTATTGTCCTGCGTGGTAAAGATACTCTGCCCGCAGTCGCATGCACACATCGGCACACTGTTCCGCATTCGACAGCAGGGGCAAGTCAACCACGGCATAATTGAGTGACTGGAACCGGGCATTGCCACCTGTGTAGAACTGAACCATTGTTCCACGTTTTTTCAATGGCAAATCTCGTAGATAGTTGGAGTATGCGGCATCGTCATTATTCATTCGTTGATATCCCCATGGCGTAGGGATCTCACCAACCGTTTTGTAGTTGTTAGGATTGCTGGTCTTGCTGCCATACAATACCCAAACACCAAATCCAATCATCATGACAGACAATAGTGATAGTGCTATCAAAACCTTTTTAAATACTTTCATATGCTCTGTTTTTGATGCAAAGATAAAAAGGCCGAATCAATGAACAATACGAAATCTTGCCCGTTGTACGAAAGCCTTTGTTTGTTGTATAAATGCTTTATCACTTCATTCCTTCTATCAAAGTCTTGAGTGCTTTAGAGGTGGCGTTGATAGCTATTTTCTTACAGGTTCCATATTCATTGACGCAGAATGTCAGCAGGTGTTTGCCAGGCTGAATACGAAGTACATAATCTGAGTTGATAAGATATGACCTTCCGAGCATTATAAACTGCTTTCGTATCTCTGTTGGCAATTGCTCATCCATCATTCTTGCTATCTCGGCACGCTGATAACTGAGCGAGTTTATCACACTACCGTCGGTCAGACATATGTTACAATAGTTGCCGTCTGCCTGGATGTATAAGATATTATCCAAATGAATAAACAATATCTCACTTTTGCTTTTAATTGTCAGAGTCATCTTTTTGTTCATCTTCAATTCTTTTTGTAGTTTACAATTCTATATACCACAAAAAGAAAATGTGTAAACAAAAAGTGGAGATCACTCCCGATTTGTTTTCTTTACTCTTATATACAGTCGATTATCTTAAACATAGCCCAGAACTTAGGTTGGTTCGGATATTTATTTCTCATCCGAATGACCGTATTGACGAATGCCGTGTGCATACTCTCTCCTTCCGACAGACGGCGATAGAAGTATGACATAAATTCACTGGTGGCATTATCATCTACTTTGGAGAGACTGGCAATGATTGTCTTTACACCGGCCAACTTGAAGGCCTTTACTAAGCCAAACGTTCCTTCTATGTCATCGAAGATACCATTGGCAGAGTTACAAGCAGAAAGTACGACCAACGATGTGCCGTCAAGACTCAGTTTGGAGATTTCTTCCGACAACAGGATACCGTCATTGTTCAGTGGTCGGTTACCGGTTCGCTTAAATCCAAGATTTCCGCCGGACAATACCAAACCTGTGTAGGTTAATTCCTGTCTTTCAGGGTAATAGTTGTATGGAAAGTTGAAATACCCGAACTGACTACGGTATAAGCTGTCAGTAAAACAGATAGCATGAGTGGCAAAATGCAGTATTTGGGGTGTAAGATCGCATAGTCGTCTTACAGTCTGCTCCGAGCCGTTATTTTTTGTCAGCGTGGTGACGGTATAGCGATTCGACAGTGTTTTGGAAATACTCTCAACTTCCAGTTTTGTACCACTTAGCATACCCCAGTCGCGATCACCCCTTAGGATGCTTTTAATAGAATTATCATAATCGATATCTCCGATAAGCACGGCATTGGAATGCGGATTCCTTTTATACGTCTTAGTCAGTTCACAAGTACTCGACAACTCATGAACCCTTGTGTCGAAAAGGAGAAAGTTTACACGGTTAAGAATGCCACATGGTGAAAGAAAAATACGTTTTTTCCCGGTAAGGAAAGGTGTTAACTTCTTCCAAACCATCGTTGATAGTTGAGAAGATTGTCTGCCATAGAGGTTCCATGATGTTTCGTTGTATTGGTAAAGTGCCTCAACATCCTTCTTGTTGCATACTTCTACAAATCTCAGGTTCCCTTTGTGGTCAAGGATGTAGGCCACATAATATGTCCCATTAACGTGTGTCCCGGTAATATCCATACATGGAACAAACTCAATGGCGACATCTTCTTTCCGCAGCTTTGCAGACAGCAATTTCCTGTAGTCCAGATATAGACTATGTTTTATTTCAGCTTCCGTCTTGTTTCCTAACTGATAGAAGGAGAACTGTTTCAGATAAAGCATCAGGTTGAAGCAATAATGAAGAGTCTCATTGTCTGGAAATGTTCTGGATACAAGACTGGTCAGTGGCAGTAACAGCTCATTCATGGCACCTCTCATGGCATCAGCATACTCTACGGGGAAGTTGCCTCTCACCGTGTTTTTCTGAAAGTCTTGAAAAATCAGAACTAAATTCTGGAGTCTTGACAGGGCACTCCTGTTGCGTGTCAGACATAGGGCATGAGTCAGAAAGACGTGATTCTGAATCTGTATGACCTCATTGTTCTTCCGGGAGTGACTGATGGCATACTCAAGTGTCCGGATAGCTGCGGTGTAGCGGCGACTGTTGAATTGATAGACACCCACATAACTTGCTATGGTACAGACTCGTTCTTGAGTTTCAGCATCATTAATCCGTTGCCGCATTGCCCGTTCTACAACCTGCTCAGCCTGCTTAAAGTCAAAACCCGAATTTTGGTTTTGCCCATACGAGAAAGTGCAGATGAGAAAACTTATTATAATAAAAAAGGTATGCTTCATTTTGTCGTGATACTGTTCAACAACTCTTTGGCATTCGCTCCTAACTCAGTACCTTTATCATCTTGGATGATGGTCCTGAGGAGTAGTGTTGCCTTGTCGGGCTGTTTGTCTTTCAGATATGCCAAGGCAAGATACCATGCGATACGGATGTCGTTGCCATTGGCACGATATGCATATTCAGTATCGAGATGGTCATAAATATCCTGCAGTCTGCTGATAACGCCGGGTATGTCGTCGCTGTTGCCAACCTGATCGAACAAGTTGGTCAGTTCCTCGTCTGCATCGGTAACACCTCCCCTGAAGTTCGGAGCAGCTGTCTCCTGATAGAACCTGTCGGCAAGTGCAATATAGTCTGTTTCTGAAGACTTATCCGACTGGTAGATATATACCCCGAAGAGTAGTAGCAGTAAGGCTGCGATGGATCCCGCCCATTTCATCATGCGGATGATTCTTGCCTTCTTAGACTGTTTCCTTGAGGCAACGACTTCCTCAATAATCTCTGCATCCTGTTTTGCCTGCCGCTCATGAAGTTCCTGAATCATGAGTGCAGTCAACTGAGCCTCTTTGCGTAAGGCCTCGTCGGTTTCCAGGTCCCGCAGGAACGCATCGTTTTCCTCGGGTGTCATCTGCTCCCTTAGAAACCGGTCTATTCTATCACTGTTGTCTGTTGCCATCATCTTACCCTTTTAAATAAACTTCAAGATCTTTGTATTTCTCTTCGAACCGTCTGCGACATCTGTTGGCGGCGGCCTTGGCAGTGTCAGCATTCTTCAATTCTAACATCAATGCCAGTTCCGTCCAACTATACCCTTCCAGATAATATTTCGTAAGGAGCTGCCTGCATCGTTGGGCCATGTCATCCAGAGCCTTGCTCACTCGTTCCTTCATCTTTTTAAGGTCGAAGGCTTCATCGGGTGGGGTGGATGTCTGCGGATAAATACCATTGGTGGGAATAGTGTTTACAATCTCGTTGAGCTTGTTGAATGAGATTCCTGTGGCTTTATTGGCTTCTGACAAAGGGTTGTTCATGTCGTAGTTGACAGTCCGCTTATGTTTCCTGAGAAATTTCAGTGTCTGACGGTAGCAGATACCTGCAAAGAACTTTTCCAAGGAAACATCTATCCCGGCCTCGATGTGGTTATACAAGGCTATCGTGGAATCCTGAAAGATATCTTTCGCATCGTCTTCCGACAGCTTAAAGCCCAGCATGATCCTCCGACAAACATTTTTCCTGTTGTCTTCCACGAACTGCCTGAATTTATCTCCTTGTATCTTGTCCATCACTTAATTTTCAAAAACAACCGTCTGTGTACCAGGCCAAAGTCTGTTATGCTTATCTTTATTGAATGTTATATTCGTGCTCAGCCTGCTCTTGAATTCCTGAATCGATTTGGGAAAGGTTGCTGCTTTGCTGAGCATCTGCCAGATATTGAACGACAGTGCACCATATTCATTCCCTTGGAAGATGATCTCCTGGTTACGCTGGTTCGACTCGCACGCCTCAATGAACAACACTGGTGCCAATTCGGGAGACTGAACGGGTTTGCTTCGTTTGGCCATATCCGATGGATTATACCTGTTCCTCGGATTACTTGTCAGTCCCTCATTGGTTCCGCGGGTTGTCTCAAAATCATCCCGTTCCATATTGCCAGCATGACAGGCATCCATGGCGACACATAGCATGCCTGCAGGTCCTATTTTCTTTCGAAGAAGGGTAATATATCCGTTTAATTCATCATCGGTAATATGTCTCTCTCCTTTGTAGGCAGCGCTGTAAACCTTTCCAGCATCTATCGGTACTAATGATTCGTCCCAGCCGTCAGTCTCATCTTTAACCATCCCGTTCAAACCGTCTTCCACCGGTTGTCCGTGACATGAGAAATGCAGATACACAGTGTCGCCCTTCCTTGATTTCATAATGAAATCATTGATAGCCTTGATGATTCCCTTGTAAGTAGCATTCTCATTGGTGAGTGACAGAACGGAAAAACCTTTCTTTTTCAACTCGGGAGTCAACAGCGCTATATCTTCCGCCCCGTGAATATTTTGCCATACCCTATACCCGTTTGTGCGATAGTTGGATATGCCTACCATCAGCGCACGTTTCCTTTGTGCGTTGCCCATGATAGGAAACATCATCATCATAGCCAGTATAAGAGTGATCCGGTTCATCTGATGTCAATTTGTTACAAAGATACAAAAGTTTTCCCAATTTATAGAATCTCATATCACATTTACCAAGTTTTTTTTATCATAAATTGCAAAAATATAGTCGATGGCACAGATGTGCATGCAATAAACGCACGTGGTTACCGCTCTATAGGAGGGCGTGTCATGATTAAGATAGTTGTAGGGACTTACTTCATGTATGTCCGTTGGCATAGACATCGTTTATTTCCATCTGTGTTCTTCAGGACATAGATAAACTAAGTCCCTTCCTGTAGATGACAAAGAACGGAATACGCCTGATACTGGTCAGCGACCCACGACTACAGAGTATTGACGTTTCAGCATCTTTATGCCATCAGCTAATGAACAGAATAGAAAACGAAAAGTGACATTTATATCACATTTCATACTTATTAGAAGCGTTTCATACAAAAA